>PPYF01114163.1_pt1 | contig 54022 bp, 43 predicted proteins | sample 1559871 | NCBI WGS metagenome assembly PPYF01 (sample SAMN08240021, study PRJNA423297) | Human gut metagenome, whole genome shotgun sequencing project.
CCGTCAACGTCCAGTCCATGGCCTTCGGCAACATGGGCGACGACTGCGGCACCGGCGTGGCCTTCACCCGCAACCCCGCTACCGGCGAGAAGAAGCTCTTCGGTGAGTTCCTGACCAACGCCCAGGGCGAGGACGTGGTGGCCGGCGTCCGGACTCCCATGCCCATCAGCCAGATGGCTGAGAAGTTCCCCGAGGCTTTCGAGCAGTTCCAGAACGTGTGCCAGCTGCTGGAAAACCACTATCACGACATGCAGGACATGGAGTTCACCGTGGAGAACGGCAAGCTCTACATGCTCCAGACCCGTAACGGCAAGCGCACCCCCGCCGCCGCTTTGAAGATCGCCTGCGACCTGGTGGACGAGGGCATGATCGACGAAAAGCAGGCCGTGGCCATGATCGAGCCCCGCTCTCTGGACACCCTGCTCCATCCCCAGTTCGACGCCGAGGCCCTGAAGAAGGCCCCCGTGGTGGGCTCTGCTCTGGCCGCCTCTCCCGGCGCCGCTTCCGGCAAGATCGTCTTCACCGCTGAGGATGCCAAGGAGTGGGCCTCCCGGGGCGAGAAGGTGGTCCTGGTCCGTCTGGAGACCTCTCCCGAGGACATCGAGGGCATGAAGGCCGCCCAGGGCATCCTGACCGTCCGCGGCGGCATGACCTCCCACGCCGCCGTCGTGGCCCGCGGCATGGGCACCTGCTGCGTCTCCGGCTGCTCCGCCATCAAGATGGATGAGGCCAACAAGTGCTTCGAGCTCTCCGGCAAGACCTTCCGCGAGGGCGACTGGCTGAGCCTGGACGGCTCCACCGGCAAGATCTATGACGGTGCCATCCCCACCGTGGATGCTTCCATCGGCGGCGAGTTCGGCCGCGTCATGGGCTGGGCCGACAAGTATCGCCGCCTGCAGGTGCGCACCAACGCCGATACCCCCCACGATGCTTCCCAGGCCCGCAAGTTCGGCGCCCAGGGCATCGGCCTGTGCCGTACCGAGCACATGTTCTTCAACGAGGACCGCATCCCCGCCATCCGTCAGATGATCTGCTCCGACACCGTGGAGCAGCGCGAGAAGGCTCTTGCCAAGCTGGAGCCCATGCAGCAGGGCGACTTCGAGGGCATCTACGAGGCCATGGAGGGCTGCCCCGTTACCATCCGCTTCCTGGATCCCCCCCTGCACGAGTTCGTCCCCACCGAGGAGGCCGACATTGAGCTGCTGGCCAAGGACATGGGCAAGACCGTCTCCGACATCAAGGCCATCATCGCCTCCCTCCACGAGTTCAACCCCATGATGGGTCACCGCGGCTGCCGTCTGGCTGTCACCTATCCGGAGATCGCCGCCATGCAGACCCGCGCCGTCATCAAGGCCGCCCTCAACGTCCAGGCCAAGCATCCTGAGTGGAACATGGTCCCCGAGATCATGATTCCCCTGGTGGGCGAGGCCAAGGAGCTCAAGTACGTCAAGGACGTGGTGGTGAAGACCGCTGACGAGATCATCAAGGCCGCCGGCTCCGACATGAAGTACCTGGTGGGCACCATGATCGAGATCCCCCGCGCCGCCCTCACCGCCGACGAGATCGCCAAGGAGGCCGACTTCTTCTCCTTCGGCACCAACGACCTCACCCAGATGACCTTCGGCTTCTCCCGTGACGACGCCGGCAAGTTCCTGGACGCCTACTACGACAAGAAGATCTACGAGAACGATCCCTTCGCCAAGCTGGACCAGAAGGGCGTGGGCAAGCTGGTGGACATGGCCTGCAAGCTGGGCCGCAGCACCAACCCCAACCTGCACCTGGGCATCTGCGGCGAGCACGGCGGCGATCCCTCCTCCGTGGAGTTCTGCCACCGCACCGGGTTGGACTATGTGTCCTGCTCTCCCTTCCGCGTGCCCATCGCACGTCTGGCCGCCGCGCAGGCTGCCATCAAGGACATGAAGTAATTCCTGTCCCGGAAAATATGAGAAAATCCCCCGGCCAAATGGCCGGGGGATTTTTGCACCCAATACCCCGGAACTCCCCGCTCCATCAGCGCGCAAAAAGGGCGCCGGCAAAAGCCGGCGCCCTTTCTTTTAAACTGTCAGGCGGTGTTCTTCCGGCGGCCCCATCAGCTGTGGGTCCGGTGGTACTCCTCCATCTCCATGATGCCCGCGACGATCATCTCCGCGGTGACGGGATAGGGATAGACCCGCACGTCGATGCCCGCCAGGGCCTTGGTGGTGACGGCCTCCAGATCCTCCGGCTTGGCGTGGACGTCCGCCAGGCAGGTGGGCAGGCCGATAGAGCGGCTAAAGGCGTAGAGCTTGTCTCGCTCCTCATACTGCTTGTCGATGGTGAGCATCACCAGGATGCCGTAGGAGACCACCTCGCCGTGGAGATGATGGTGGGCCTCCGTGGAGGGCAGGACGGTGAAGCCGTTGTAGATGGCATGGGCCAGGCCGGTGGTGTAGTCCACCTGGACGAAGTTGGACACCAGTCCCGTGGAGATGATGATGCCCAGAATCACCTCCGTCAGCTCCCGGGTGACGGTGTGGGCCTTGCAGTCTTCCAGCGCCTGGCGGCCCCAGCGCATGATGGGCACAGCGCACATGGAGCTCAGGGCAATGCCCATGGCGTCGGAGTGGGCCGGAATGTCGTTGCGGGAGGAGATGGTGCACTCATAGTGCTTGGCCATGGTGTCGCCCATGCCGGCCCAGAGATAGATGTCCGGGGCGTCGGCAATGACCTGGGTGTTGATGAAGATGTGGTTGGGGGGGATTTTGGAGAAGGAGTACTCCCGCAGGCTCCCGTCCGGATGATAGACGATGCCGAGGCTGGTGCAGGAGGCACAGGTGGAGGCGATGGTGGGGAAGGTGAAGAAGGGCCGGTGGGTCTCCTGAGAGAGGACCTTGCAGGTGTCGATGGCCTTTCCGCCGCCCACGGCGAAGATCATGTCCGCCTCCGCCACCTGGGGCCGCAGCATCTCCATATTCTCCCGGGAGGCCTCACCGCCGTACCAGAGGGGGCCGATGACCTCGATGCCGGCGTCCCGGGCCGCCTTTACGATGGCGTCCCCGGCAGCTGCCAGGGCGTGCTTGCCGCCGATGACGGCCGCTTTCTTGCCGTAAGCCGGGCAGACGGCGGCAATGTCGTCATAGGCGTCCGGGCCGATGGTGTATCCGGGAAAGAGGGTTTTCTCCATGGTAATCGTTTCTCCTTTTCTTGCTGGGGCTCAGTCGCACTGGGCGGCGGGGCGGGTGTTGGGGACGGACTTGGCTGCGGAGGGCTTCTCCTCCTCCTGACGCTGGGGGAAGGCCTCTCCGTGGGCGCGGATATAGGCGCGGTTCTTATAGACACCCACGGTGAGGAAGGGGATCACCACCACCGCGATGCCCAGGTACCCGCAGTAGCCGTAGCCGTACTTGATGATGTTGGAGAGGCCCACCAAAGAGATGCTCATGGACACCACGATGATGAAGGCGGAGACGATGGCGCTACGGATGGGTGCAGAGGAAATGCCCCGGAACATGGGGAGCTTTTCAAACCGGGCCACGAAGCCGTAGATGGTGGTGACGCCGGTGGAGATCAGGCACAGCAGCAGGCAGATGCCGTACACGGTGGTCAGCCAGCTGATGCCCATGGCATTGCAGGCCGTGAGGGTGGGGATGGTGGTGCCGCCCTCCACGGCGGTGTAGACACCCTGCCAGGACAGCAGCATGAAGATGGAGAGCACCAGGGCCACGGTATTCATCACAAAGGAGATCCACATGGCCTTGCCGCAGCCCTTGCGGTTTTCCAGGGGGGTGCCGCAGGCGATCATGGTGGGCAGCGTCACGCACTGGAAGCCGGCATAGGTAAAGGCGTTGATGATGGCCTGGGGCATACCGCCGAAGCCCCGGGTGGTGAAGTCCTGCTGGAGGATGGCGGTGATGGAGCTGTCGCTTTTGAAGATGCCCACGGTGTAGATGGTGATGGCGGTCACCAGGATGGCCAGCCCCATGTAGGTGGAGGCCGCCCGGACGATGCCGGCGCCGAAGATGGTGAGCATCAGCACCACCACGCCCACGACCACGATGCCCAGGTAGTAGTTCATGCCGAAATATCCCTGGAGGGCGGAGGCTGCGCCGGAGATGGCGGCAGCCACGGCCATGAGGACCATGATGTAGAAGAAAATCTCAAAGAGCCATTCGATCTTGTCGAAGGGATGATAGAGGGTCTCGAAGAGCTGCTTATAGCTGGTCATTCCCCGGGAGTTGTACATCACCATGGCCTGGCGCATGGTGAGGGTCAGCAGCAGCATGGCGATGACGGCGGAGACGATGCCGGCCCAGCCAAGGCCCACATAGTAGGTATTGGCCTGGTTGCCGGTGGCAAAGCCGCCGCCGGCATGGGCGGAAAAGAGCACGGCGCCCACAGAGAACGCCAGGGCGAAGGGGGTCTTTGCGATGCGTTTTTCTTTCATGTGTGGTTCCTCCCGAAAAAAGATTGGATGGGGTCAGGAGGCAACAAAAAAACCTTTCGCCGCTCCTGCCTGTCAGGGCAGAAGAGACGAAAGGCAACGATCCTTCCGCGGTACCACTCTTCTTTATCCTCGAAACGAGGATCACTCTGTGGGATACCATCATATCCCCGCCGCTGTAACGGGAGCACCCGTCCGCACCTACTCCCTTTCGGCACGGCCGCTCTGCAGCCAGTTCGGCAGATCGGCAGCCATCGTGTCTTGCACCAACCGACACTTCTCTGTATGGGCCTTCCCGCTTACTACTCTGCGTCCTTGCGTTTGATGTATGTGATGATAACACCGTCCCCTTTTTTTGTCAACAAAAATCTTTATTACAGCAAAGAAAAAAATGACCGGAGGGGCGGCCCCCCTCCGGCAAATTCAGTTGGAACCTTCTCACACATCGTCCCGGATCCCTACCCGCAGGTAAAAACGGTGCATGAATCCGAAGGTGAAGCCGCCGGGCAGCATGCCGTTGACGAACAGGGCCATCAGCACCCCGATGCCGGTGTCCAGGATGCGGTTAAGGGCGTAGGAAACGTAGCTGTCCAAAGGGGTGTTGAAGAGGATGATGCAAAGCACCACGCCTCCCGGCTGGACGCCGCCCACCCAGATCAGCTGGCAGGCCAGGATCAGCACCACCACTCCCACAAAAGTCAGCGGGATCAGCACCCAGCGGCTGCCGCCGTCGGGAAACAGGGCGGCGTAGACGGCGAAGAGCCCCATGCCGATAAAGCCCCCCACCAACGTGCCGAAAAAGCGGTTTCCCCCGTGGCGCTTGCTGGTGTCGTAATCGCTGCCCATGCCGAAGATGGCACCGATGCAGGCAAAGGCGGGGCTGCGGTCAAAAAAGTAGTAGATCAGGGCGCACAGGGCGGCCGCCAGGGCCGTCTTGAAATTGCGCAGTCCGATCCGGGGAAAATGGTGGTGAGCAGACATACAGCACACTCCTGTTGGATGTTTGTTTTTTGGCACAGCGTTTTCATTCTACCATACCCGACGGGATTTGCAAGAATCAGGAAGAAATTTGGCAAAATTTTTCAGTTTTTTGATTCCGCTCCCCCGCCGGAGCCGAACATCCACCAGAAAGCCGCCGCCTGGAGCACCGCCGGCGCCAGCAGCGCACCCTGGGGGAACCGGGGAGAGAGGACCCCGCCCAGGGCCGCTCCCGCCAGGAAGCAGGCAATGACCCCCAGGTAGCATCCCCCCTTGCGGAGCATGTCCGGGTCGTGCTTGGAGACGCCGTGGTAGAGGGCCTCGGTGCCGCTGCGCAGGTTTCCGGTACACATGGTGGAGGCGAAGGGATAGCCCCGGACTTTGCGGAAGGTCTCCACCTGCAAAGCACAGACAAAGGAGACGGTGACGTTCACCAGAGAGTCCCACTCCCCCACCGGCGCCAAAGACGCCAGCACCAGGGCCGCCATTTCCACCACCAGCACCGTGTGGCGCCAGTGGATCCGGCCGGGATGGCGGTGGGCCCGCTTGATGAGCTCCGCCACCAGCACCCCCAGGGAGAAGGCCAGAATGGGCATCAGGTAGTGGAACGCCTTGGCCCAGTTGCCCTCCGCCGCCCGCAGGGCCAGCAGCACCATGTTGCCGGTCTGGGCGTTGGCGAACACCGCCCCCCGGCACAGGTAGGTATAGGCGTCCAGAAAGCCGCCGGCAAGGGCCAGCAGCGCCGCCGCCGTAAAGGATTCCGAACGTTGATAATCGTGTTTCATGCAGTTGTTCCTCCAGGAGCCCCGGGAAGATCTCCCGGGCTCGAACCGCGCACAAACGGAGCGGAGGTGCCTCCGCTCCGTTTGGTTTTCACTGGTGTTGGGCGCTGTGGAAAGCCCTTAATACTCCGCCTGGCCGGTGTAGACCAGCTTGGCGTCGCCGGTGAGGGTGACCTTCTCGTCGGTGTAGTTGACCACCAGGTCGCCGCCCCGGACCTTTACGGTGACGTCGCTGCCCTTGCTGCACAGGTTGTTGGCAACAGCCGCCACCACCGCCGCGCAGGCGCCGGAGCCGCAGGCCAGGGTCTCGCCGCTGCCCCGCTCCCAGACCCGCATCTTGATGGTGTTCTTGTTGACCACCCGGATAAACTCCGTGTTGATGCGGTCGGGGAAATAGTCCGCGTGCTCGAACCGGGGGCCCACCTGCTCCACGTTCACGCCGTCCACCCGGGGGCAGAACACCACGCAGTGGGGGTTGCCCATATCCACGCAGGTGATGGCGTATTTCTCCCCGCCGATGGTGACGGGATAGTCCACGATCTCCTTTTCCGGCAGGTTCAGGTGCAGGGCCGTGGTATTCAGCGTGGCATAGCCCATGTCCACAGCGGCGGAGGTCACCTTGCCGTTGGTGGTGTAGACCGTCACAGTCTTGACGCCGGTGTCCGTCTCGATGGTCATGACGTCTTTGCGGACGATGTTGTTGTCATAGAGGTACTTGGCCATGCAGCGCAGGGCGTTGCCTGCCATGGCGCCCCGGGAGCCGTCGGCGTTGTACATGAGCATCCGGGCGTCCGCCTTCCGGGAGTGCTCCATGAGGATGATGCCGTCGGCGCCGATGCCGTAGTGCCGGTCGCAGAAGGTGACGCACAGGGACTCCGGGCAGGTGATCTCCCCGTCGAAGTTCTCCAGGAAGATGTAGTCGTTGCCGCAGGTCTGCATCTTGGCGAAGGGCAGCTTCTGGCGCTCCGTGCGCAGGTGGCAGATGTCGATGAGCTCCGTGTTGGCCTGGGTATACCGGCTGGCCAGGATATCCGTCAGGGCGGAGGCGGTGTCCAGGCTGGTCAGGCACGGGATGCCCAGCTGGACGCAGCGGTGGTTCAGGTGGATGAAGTCCCGGATGTAGTCGGGCTCTGTGGAGCCGGTGAGAATCACGTAGTCGATCTTTCCGGCCTCCAGCAGCTGGAAGACCCGGTTGTCCTGGCCCAGCTTGCCCACGATCTCCACCTGGGTGCCCAGCTGGGAGATCTCCCGGGCGGTGCCGTCGGTGGCGTAGAGTTTGTAGCCCATATCGTCCAGCTTCCGGGCAATGCCCACGATCTCCGGCTGGTCCCGGCGGTTGACGGAGATCAAAATGCCGCCCCGGGTGGGTTTTTCCACCTTGTAGCCCGCAGAGACCAGGCCCTTGAAGAGGGCCTCCTGCATGTTCTTGCCCAGGCCCAGCACCTCGCCGGTGGACTTCATCTCCGGAGAGAGGGAGGCGTTGGCGTCGGTGATCTTCTCGAAGGAGAACACCGGCACCTTCACGGCCACATAAGGAGGCTGGCGGTAGAGTCCGGTGCCGTAGCCCAGGGACTTGAGGCTCTGGCCCACCATGACCCGGGTGGCCAGGTCCACCATGGGCACGCCGGTGACCTTGGAGATGTAGGGCACCGTACGGCTGGCCCGGGGGTTCACCTCGATGACATACAGCTCCCCCTGGTAGATGAGGTACTGGATGTTGATGAGGCCCCGGGTGCCCAGGGAGAGGGCCAGCTTCTCGGAGCAGTCCACGATGACCTTGAGCATCTTGTCGCCGATGGAGAAGGGCGGGTAGACGGCGATGGAGTCGCCGGAGTGGACGCCGGTGCGCTCAATATGCTGCATGACGCCGGGGATCAGCACGTCGGTGCCGTCGGAGATGACGTCCACCTCCAGCTCCTTGCCCATCAGGTACTGATCCACCAGCACGGGGTTTTCGATCTTGCCGGAGAGGATGATCTCCATGTAGCGGCGGACTTCTTCGTCGTTGTGGGCAATGACCATGTTCTGGCCGCCGATGACGTAGCTGGGCCGCAGCAGCACGGGATAGCCCAGCTCATGGGCGGCCTCCAGAGCCTCGTCCATGCCCAGGACGCCCCGTCCGGCCGCCCGCTTGATGGAGAAGCGCTCCAGCAGCTCGTCAAAGCGCTCCCGGTCCTCCGCCATGTCGATGGACTCGGCGGAAGTGCCCATGATGCGCACGCCGTGGCTGTCCAGATAGCCGGTGAGCTTGATGGCCGTCTGGCCGCCGAAGGCCACCACCACGCCGATGGGCTTTTCCACGGCGATGATGTGCATGACATCCTCGGGGCACAAGGGCTCGAAGTACAGCCGGTCGGCGGTATCGTAGTCGGTGGAGACGGTCTCGGGGTTGTTGTTGACGATGACCACGTCATACCCCAGCTCTTTCAAAGTCCACACGCAGTGGACGGAGGAGTAGTCGAACTCGATGCCCTGGCCGATGCGGATGGGGCCGGAGCCCAGCACCATGATGACGGGCCGTCCGGACCGGGGGAAAGCTCGGGACTCGCACACGGTGTCGTAGGAGGAGTAGAAATAGGGGGTCTCGGCGTCGAACTCGGCGCCGCAGGTATCCACCATCTTGTAAACGGCGTCCCGGTGGGCCGGAAGTTTCCCGCCGGAGAGGCGCTCCAGTGCGTCGTCGGTGTAGCCCAGGCGCTTGCCCCGCAGGTACTGCTCCTCGGTGAGGTCCCCGGAGAGGGTGGCCTCAAAGTCCGCCAGCTTCTGGATCTTGCACAGGAACCAGCGGTCGATCTTGGTGATATCGTGGATCTCCTCCACACTGACGCCGGACTTGAGGGCCTCGAACACGGTAAAGAGGCGGTGGTCGTCCACCCGGGCAAGGCGCTCCCGGATGGGGGCGGTATCGTCGGGGTCCTTCTTGCGGTTCAGGGTGTCCATGCCGATCTCCGCGCCCCGGACGGCCTTCATCAGCGCCATCTCGAAGCTGGGGGCGATGGCCATAACCTCGCCGGTGGCCTTCATCTGGGTGCCCAGCTTCCGGGAGGCGTCGGCAAACTTGTCGAAGGGCCACTTGGGCATTTTCACCACGATGTAGTCCAGGGTAGGCTCAAAGCAGGCGCAGGTCTTGCCGGTGATGTCGTTTTTGATCTCGTCCAGGGTGTAGCCCAGGGCGATCTTGGTGGTGATCTTGGCGATGGGGTAGCCGGTAGCCTTGGAGGCCAGGGCCGAGGACCGGCTGACACGGGGGTTCACCTCGATGACGGCGTACTCAAAGGTGTCGGGATTCAGGGCCAGCTGGCAGTTGCACCCGCCCACGATCCCCAGATGGGTGATGATATCCAGGGAGGCGGAGCGGAGCATCTGGAACTCCTTGTCCGCCAGAGTCTGGGTGGGGGCCACCACGATGGAGTCGCCGGTATGGACGCCCACGGGGTCCAGGTTCTCCATGGAGCACACGGCGATGACGTTGCCCACGGAGTCCCGCATGGTCTCAAATTCGATCTCTTTCCAGCCGAAGATGGCCTTTTCGATCAGGACCTGGGTGATGGGAGAGGCATCCAGGCCGGTGCCGGCAATGATGCGCAGCTCCTCGGGATTGCTGGCCGCGCCGCCGCCGGCGCCGCCCAGGGTGAAGGCCGGGCGCACGATGACGGGATAGCCGATGCGCTCCGCCACCGCCAGGGCATCCTCCACGGTCTCGGCGATGTCCGAGGCAATGACCGGCTGGCCAATCTCCGCCATCGCCTCCTTGAAGAGCTCCCGGTCCTCCGCCCGGGAGATGGCGGCGGCGTCGGTGCCCAGCAATCGCACGTTCTGCTCCTGCAAAAAGCCCTCCTTGTCCAGCTGCATGGCCAGGGTGAGGCCCGTCTGGCCCCCCAGGCCCGCCAGGATGGAGTCGGGCTTTTCCTTTTTGATGATGCGCTTGACGGTCTCCACCGTCAGCGGCTCTAAGTAAATCTCATCCGCCATGGCCTGGTCGGTCATGATGGTGGCGGGGTTGGAGTTGCACAGCACCACTTCCACCCCGGCGTCCTTCAAAACCCGGCAGGCCTGGGCGCCGGCATAGTCGAATTCCGCCGCCTGGCCGATGACAATGGGGCCGGAGCCGATCACCAGGACCTTTTTGATGCTTTTATCCAGCGGCATTACCGCTCACCCCCTTTCATCATGTCCACAAACCGGTCGAAGAGGAAGCCGGTGTCCTTGGGGCCGGTGCAGGCCTCGGGATGGAACTGCACGGTAAAGGCGTTCCAGTCGGGATAGTCGATGCCCTCGCAGGTCAAATCGTTGGCGTTGACGAAGCTCACAGTGCCCGCCTGGATGCTCTCGCCGTCCACGGCATAGCCGTGGTTCTGGCTGGTGATGTAGGTGCGCACGCCGTTTACCTCTTTCACCGGCTGGTTGACGCCCCGGTGGCCGTACTTGAGCTTGTAGGTCTTCCCCCCTGCCGCCAGAGCCGTCAGCTGGTGGCCCAGGCAGATGCCAAAGAGGGGGACGCTGCCCAGGAGCTTTTTGATCTGTTCAATCTGGTAGACATTCTCCGCCGGATCCCCGGGGCCGTTGGAGAGCATGATCCCGTCGGGATGGGAGGCGAGGATCTCCTGGGCAGACACGGTGGCGGGCAGCACCGTCACGGTGCATCCCCGCTTCTGGAGTTCCCGGATGATGTTGCGCTTGGCGCCGTAGTCGATGAGGCTCACACGGAAGCGCTCCTCCCCCACCGCCGGCAGCTCCGCCGCCGCGGCGCAGGTCACTTCCTCCACCACGCCGGTGACAGCGTAGGTCTTCACCGGCGTCAGATCCTCCGGCACCTGGGAGCAGATGCAGGCGTTCATGACGCCGTGCTCCCGGATGATGCGGGTGAGTTCCCGGGTGTCCACGCCCCAGAGGCCCGGCACGTTCTGCTCCTTGAGATAGGTGTCCAGGTCGCAGTCACAGCGGAAATTGGAGGGCGCGTCGCACCACTCCCGCACCACATAACCCTTGACACAGCAGGCTCCCTCAAAGTCCTCCCGGATGATGCCGTAGTTGCCCATCAGGGGATAGGTCTGCAATACGATCTGCCCGGCGTAGCTGGGATCCGTCAGCGTCTCGATGTAGCCGCACATGCCGGTGGTGAACACCAGCTCGCCCACGCGGTCTCCCGCCGCACCGAAACGGACGCCCTCGAACACCTGGCCGTCCTGCAATACCAAATAGCCTTTTTCCATGCTCTCCTCCCGTCCTCGGACCGCAGTCCGGCGATTTTAGCCTATTTTATGTAATTATGATGGTTTTTGCCGAAACAGTCAATCGGGTTCGGGCCCTTTTCATGGCAGACTTTCCCGGAAAAGAGGTACTACTTTTTGTGCATTTTCGCAAAGGTAGACCTATCTTTTCTCCCTGGTAATGGCTGGGAGCCATTGCAAGGGCTCCGGCAGTCCCTTATAATGGAAGCATCACAAAAGAAGGAGGGGTTTTATGGCAAGACGGCTGGACGGCTTTACCCGGGCGTTCTCCGACAGTAAGATTCCCTTTTTGCTTGCGGAGGTCATCACCGACGGCCAGGGGGAGATGGTGGATCTTACCTGCCGGTACCTCAACGGCGCCGCTGCCGCCCTGGTGAACCTGCCGGCGGAGAGCCTCACGGGAAAGCGCTTTTCCCGTCTGTTCCCCGCGGAGCGGCTGCGGGACCTGCGCCCTCTCCAGGCGGTGGCCTTCTCCGGCTCCGCCGCCTCCTTCCCCTACACCACCGCCATGGGCCACGCCCTGACCATCACCTGCTACCAGCCCGCCTACGGCCTGGCGGCCTGCATCCTGGATCCCCGGGGCCGCGGGGAGCAGGACACCGCCGAGCAGATGGAGTCCCTGCTCCCAGGCGCGGCGGCAGTTCTGGAGCTGAGCCGTGCGGGACTGCGGTGCCTGTCCTTCAGCCGGCAGATGTGCCGCCTCACCGGCCGGGAACGGGGGGAACTGCTGGAGCGCTATGCCCGGGATTTCTCCGCCCTGGCCGCCCCCGGGCAGTGGCAGGACCTCCTCCAGGCCCTGCGGGACGCCGCCCGGCAGGGTACCCAGGTGAATCACGATTTCCTCCTCATCCGGGGAGACGGGTCGGAGCGTTGGGTCAACCTCCGCTCCCAGATCCTCTCCGCCCGGGGCGGCACCGTCTCCTTTTTCAGCGTGCTGCTGGATGTGGATGAGGCCTATCGGGACCGGGAGCGGCTGCGCCGGGCGGAGGCAGCCCTGGCTGGGGCCCGGGAGGAGCTGCAGTCCCTGCTGGACCATCTTCCCGGCGGCTACTGCCTGCTGCGCCAGGAGGGGGATGCTCTGACCCTCCTCCACCTGAGCCGCGGCCTGGCGGAGCTGCTGCACGATTCCCGGGAGGAACTGTTCCCCCGCATGGAGGCCGATCCCCTGTTTCCCCTGCCGCCGGAGGAGCGGGCGGAATTATCCGCCCAGGCGGCCCGCTGCCGGACCTCCGGCCAGATCCTGCGGCGGATCTGCCGGGTCCTGCGCAGAGACGGCCAGAGTGCCTGGCTCTCCCTGGAGGCCGTGTGGCAGCCGGAAGCCGACGGCACCAGCCTCATCTACGCCGCATGCACCGACGTATCCCGGGAGCGGGAGGCCTCGGAGGAGCTGCGCTTCCAGTCCCAGCTGTGCGGATTGCTGCTGGAGCGCAGCCGCACCCTGCGCTTTGACTACGATCCCCAGACCGGCACCGCCCGCATCGAATTTCTGGACGGCGGCGGCCGCCGCAGCGCCCGGACGGTGCCGGACTACCTCTCCTCCTTGTCCCAGGCGGAGCGCATCCACCCGGACGACCGCCGGCGCCTTGCCTCGGCGGTGCGGCGGATGTCCGCCCGGCCCGGCGCCCAGACGGTGGAATACCGGGGCAACTACGACGGCACCGGCTGGCGCTGGTACCGCATCTCCTGGGACAGCCTTCTGGACAGCCAGGGCAATGTGCGGCGCCTGGCGGGAAAGGCCGAGGATGTCACCCGCCAGCGGGCGGAGGCCCAGCGGCTGCGGGACCTGACGGCCCATTACCGCTCCGAGAGCCGGGGTGCCCTGGCAGCCGCCCGGCTGGATCTCACCGCCGACCGGATCCTGGACGTGCGCAGCGCCAAAAGTGCCCTGCTGCGGGAGGCCCTGTGCGGCAACACCGCCGCCGAGCTGCTGCAGAGCTTCCGGGATGCCATGCCGGATGAGGAGCAGCGCTCCCTCTTTGCCGCCCGCTGCTCCCGGGCCGCCCTGCTGGAGGCCAATTCCCTGGGGGTCTTCCACTTCCGCCAGGAGCACCTGCTCCTCCCAGGAAGCGCCGCGCCCATATGGGTGGAGACCACGGCGGAGTGGGCGGAGGATCCGGACAGCGGCCGGGTGGAGGCCTTTTTCCGCATCCGCAGCACCGACGAGGCCCATCAGCGGGAGGCCGCCTTTGCCGCCCTCACCGCCGGATATGAGCTGGTGGCCTCCGTGGACGCCGCCGGGCAGTGCCGCCGCCTGGGAGGCTCGCTGGACCTGCCTGCCGCCTTCTCCTACCGGACTCTGACGGCCCGGTATCTGGAGGCCCTCCCCCAGCGGATCCCGCTGCGGCAATCCCTGCGGCTGGAGGCGGTGACAGCGGCCCTGGAAACACAGCCCTGCTGCCGGGTGGCCCTCCCCCGGGAGGCCGGGGGCCGGGTGCTGGAGTGGTTCTGGCTGGACGAATCCCGGGGACTGCTGATGCTGACGGTGCGCGCTCCCGCTCCGGAAGAGACCGGGGAGCAGCCGTAACCCTTGCCATCCCTCAATAAGTTTACATAAAAATACCTGGACACCTTTGATCCGGTGTCCAGGTATTTTTTTATTCATCCAGCTTGAGCACTGCCAGAAATGCCTCCGTGGGAATCTGCACGCTGCCCAGGGACCGCATCTTCTTTTTGCCCCACCGGATGTTCCATCCGGTGGGGACCCCATTTTTTACTTGCGCGGCGGAAGTGAATTCCGCCTGCACCAAGGGTTTGCCTTTCCGGCAAACCGCTTGTACGGCGCATAGCGCCGCCCCGCGCTGCGGGGCCCCGGGCAAAAGAAGATGCCCGTTTACTCGTCCAACTTGAGGACTGCCAGAAATGCCTCCGTGGGAATCTGCACGCTGCCCAGGGACCGCATCTTCTTTTTGCCCTCTTTCTGCTTTTCCAGCAGCTTCTTCTTTCGGGAGATATCGCCGCCGTAGCACTTGGCCAGCACGTCCTTGCGCATGGCCTTGACGGTCTCCCGGGCGATGACCCGGCCGCCGATGGCCGCCTGGACGGGAACCTCGAAGAGCTGGCGGGGAATGTTCTCCTTGAGCTTTTCGCAAAGCCGCCGGGCCCGGGGGTACGCCTTGTCCTTGTGGGCGATGAAGCTCAGGGCGTCCACCCCCTCGCCGTTGAGCTTGAGGTCCACCTTCACCAGCTCACTGGGCCGGTAGCCGGAGAGCTCATAGTCCAGGGAGGCGTAGCCCTTGGTGTTGGCCTTGAGGGTGTCGAAGAAATCATAGATGATCTCGTTGAGGGGCATCTGGTAATGGAGCTCCACCAGGTTGGTATCCAGGTACTGCATATCCTTGAACTCCCCCCGGCGGTCCTGGCACATGGGCATGATATTGCCCACGTACTCGTTGGGGGCGATGATATTCACCTTGACGTAGGGCTCCTCCGCGTGCTCGATGGTGGCGGGGTCCGGGTAGTTGTGGGGGTTGTCCACCGCCACCATGGTGCCGTCGGTCTTGTAGACGTGGTAGATGACGGAGGGCAGGGTGGTAACGAGATCCAGGTCGAACTCCCGCTCCAGCCGCTCCTGGATGACCTCCATGTGGAGCATGCCCAAAAAGCCGCACCGGAAGCCGAACCCGTCCTCGGTGTAGATGCCGCAGTACACCATGGGCTGCACAGGGCGGTAGCCCGGCAGGGCCTGCGCCGTGGGATTGGCGGCGTCGGTGACGGTGTCACCCACCCGGGTGTCCTGCACGTTCTTGATGCTGGCGGTGAAGTAGCCCACCTCGCCGGCCTCCAGGCTCTGGCAGGGCTCCATACCCAAAGGCAGCAGGTGGCCGCACTCCACCACCTGGTAGGTGGCGCCGGAGGCCATCATCTTCACCTGCTGACCGGTGCGCAATGCGCCCTCCATGATCCGGAAGTACACGATGACGCCCCGGTAGCTGTCGTACTGGCTGTCGAAGATCAGGGCCTTCAGGGGGGCCGTCACATCCCCGGTGGGGGCCGGGACGTTCTGCACGATGTCCTCCAGGACGGCTTCAATGTTGATGCCCATTTTGGCGGAGATCTCCGGGGCGTCCATGGCGGGCAGGCCGATGATGTCCTCCACCTCGTGCTTCGCCTTTTCCGGATCCGCGGCAGGCAGGTCGATCTTGTTGAACACCGGCAAAATCTCCAGGTCGTGCTCCATGGCCAGGTACGTGTTGGCCAGGGTCTGGGCCTCCACGCCCTGGGTGGAATCCACCACCAGCACCGCGCCCTCACAGGCCGCCAGGGAGCGGGAGACCTCGTAGTTGAAGTCCACGTGGCCCGGGGTGTCAATGAGGTTGAGCTCATAGGTCTGCCCATCCTGGGCCTTGTAGTTGAGCTTCACCGCCCGGGCCTTGATGGTGATGCCCCGCTCCCGCTCCAAATCCATGTTGTCCAGCAGCTGGGCTTCCATCTCCCGGGCGGAGACGGCACCGCACACCTCCAGCAGCCGGTCCGCCAGGGTGGACTTGCCATGGTCAATGTGGGCAATGATGGAAAAATTGCGGATATTGGATTGCTTTGTCATACAGGCGAAACCTCCGTAAAACGTCCGCTGACGCGGACAGCTCGAATCGATCAGGGCTGCTGGGCCTTCTGGGCGTTCCAGACGATCCAGAAGGACTCATCCCAGTATTTCTCGTAGTCATAGTCTACCACAAAATCCCGCCACTGCGCCAGGGTATCCCGGTAGTTTTCTTCCGTCATGCGGCACTCCCCCGCCGCCATCTTGGCAAGCACCTGGGTGCAGACGGCACCGGAGTGGTGGACATAGTCGCAGTAGTTGTCCAGATCCAGCACGATATCCGGATCCATCAGGAAGTTGTAAAGGCGGACATTGTCGTATTGCAGCAGCCGCTCACAGGCCAGATCCAGAGCGGCGAACACCGCCTCCGTCTCCCCCAGCCGGGCAGTCTTGTCCCAGAAGAGGATGCTGTAAGGCGGGAAGAAAATGTCGAATTCCGTCTCCGGATGGGCGGTGATCCAGCCCTCCACCACGTCCAGGTTGTCACTGGCGTGGCGAAGGTAGGCATCCGCCGGCAGCGTCTCCCCGGTGATCTCCGGCCGGGTGTAGTTGGCCAGGGCGGTGGCGTGGTTCCACCACACGTCCCCGTCCCAGGTGAAGCCCTCGTCCAGGGTGTCCGCCTCGTCCCAGCGGTTGGCCATGAGCACGTAGGCGCTGTAATAGAGGGTGTCCTTGTTGATGAGGTATTTCACATCGTCAAAGGGATTTCCGTTGTAGAGATAGTCCGGCATGGCGGAGGTCAGGCCGCTCTCATCCCGCACCAGGATGTTGGCATCCAGGCCGAAGATCACCCGCTGGGGATCCTGGCTGTGGAAAAGGACGTCCATGGTCTTGTCAAACTCGCTGAGGTAGCCGTCGGGAATGGTAATGCGCACCGCCGTGGTGCCGAAGGTCTCGGCGATCTCACTGCGGCGGTAGTTGGCGGCCAGGGAGGTCCCCATGAGCACCGTGTCCGCCGGTACGTTTTTGGCAAGGCCCGCCGCCTGGTAGCGCTCGCTGAAGAGCACCGGATCCCAGTCCTCCGGAATGCGGTAATAGAGGCAGGGATCCACGAAGTACACCACGGCGGCGCATGCTGCCAGCAGCACGGCGCACGCCGCCAGAAGGCCGCAGACCCAGCGCTTGTATGCTTGTTTCATAACGGCCTCCTCAGAAGTTGGAATAGATGAAGGTGGTGATGCCCGTAAAGGACAGCACGGACCACACCATCACCACCGTCAGCCCCGCCGCCCGCCAGAAGTTGGGACGGAAGGAATCCATACGGGAAATGGTGTTCCGGGGCCAGAGGACCATGATGAGGCCCACGCCGTAGAGGCCCACCACCCGGAAAATATTCATCCAGGGAGTCAGGGCCGGCAGGATCATCTCCAGCGCCCCCGTCTCCTTGGAGAACAGGGCATCCAGCAGCCAGGGCTCCGGCTTGGCAAGGCCCCCGGTAAGGGCCGTGCGCAGCAGCTCCACGGCGCCGGTGAGATCCGGCGCCCGGAAGAAGACCCAGGCGATGTTGACGAACAAAAAGGTCAGCCCCCAGCGCACCAGACGGGGCAGCCGGTCCCGGGAGGGCCCCCAGGCTCGCTCGATGACCTGGGCCAGGCCGTGGAGGGCGCCCCAGATCAAAAAGGTCCACCCGGCCCCGTGCCAGAAGCCGCTGACCAGGAAGATCACCATGATGTTGAGGTATGTCCGCCCCTTCCCCCGGCGGCTGCCGCCCAGGGGGAAGTACACGCACTCCCGGAGGAAGCTGGTGAGGGTGATGTGCCAGCGCTTCCAGAACTCCCCGATGGAGAGGCTGCGGTAGGGGGAATTGAAGTTCACCGGCAGCCGGATCCCCAGGATCCGGGCAACGCCGGCAGCTATGTCGCAGTAGCCGGAAAAGTCAAAGTACAACTGGAAGGTATAGCCCAGAATCACCAGCCAGGCCGCCGGAGCGGAGAGCTCCGCCAGGCGGTCCCAGCCGTTGTTCACCACGGCACCGAAGGAGTCCGCCAGCAGCACCTTCTTGGCGGTGCCGCACGAGATGGCATAGAGCCCGGCGGCGGCCCCCTCCCAGCCCGGGCGCAGGAAGTCCTCACCGGTCAGCTGGGGGAAGAAGTCCCCGGGCTTCAGGATGGGGCCGGAGGTGACGGTGGGGAAAAAGAAGGCAAAGAGGAACAGCCGCTCGTCCTGGGCGGGGACATAGGCTCCGGTATAGACCTCTTTCAAAAGCCACAGCTGCTGGAAGGTAAAAAAGCTCAGCCCCAGAGGCACCCAGCCGATGGAGAGGGCGCCGCCGGTAAAAAAGCCCGTGTACTTGAAGGCCAGCAGCACCGCCACATGCCAGATGCACGCCAAAGCCAGCACCCGGCGGCGGTCACGGCATTCAGGATCCGTCAGGCGCAGCAGGGCCGCCCGGGTCACCACCACGCCCACCGCCAGCACCAAAAAGCTCTGCCAGCCGCCGCCCGCCAGGTAGAACACCAGGCACGCCACCTCCAGCGCCGCCAGGGCGGAGGAGGCGCTCTTCCGGCGCAGGATCAGGCAAACCGCCGCCGTCACCGCCAGGAAGAGGAGGAAAGAAAGGGACTGGAAGCTCATGTGTCACGCTCCGTCAGGCTGCTGAGCCGGGCGTCCGCCCCGCTGAGCACCTGGGTGAGGCTCTGATTGCGTCCGGGGTAGGCGGCGGCAAGGGCCTCGGCGGAGAGGTCCGGGAAGTCCGCCTTCCGGGCGGCCTGGCCCCGCAGGGCCCGGGCATAGGTCAGCTCCGAGAGCTTCATGTCCGCGGAGGCCGCGTCCATGGTGCACCCGGCAGGATCCAGGGAGAAATAGGCCTCGTTGGCCCCGGCGGCGCGGTAAAAGTGGCGGTAGAGCTGATAGACCGCCGTGCCCAGGTAGGCGGCGGCGGCGTTGATGGCCTGCTTGTCCCCCAGCTTGCCCAGAAGGCCGAAGAGCACCCCCACCGCGCCGGAGAGGAGCTTGCTCTGCAGGGTGGCCAGAACGCTGCCCTGGAGGACGTTGCCGGGCTCGGAGGCGCTGAGGATCTCCTCGGTGGTGAGCATGCTGCCGTCCCGGGACAGGGTGCGGCCCAAAATGAAGTCCGCGGAGACGTGGTAATAGTCGCAGGCCCGCACCACGAAGGCCAGACCCGGCTCCCGGATACCGTTTTCATAGTGGCTCAGCAGCGCCTGGGAAATACCCAGATCCCCGGCGGCGGTGCGCTGGGACACGCCCCGCTCCTGCCGCAACAGGGACAGCGTGCGGGAAAATTCGGATGCCATAGATTCTCTCTCCTTTGGGAAGTCTTCCATCCCCCGGCACAAAAAAGCAGACATTTTGCAATGTCTGCCGCTGCCGCAGGGTCTTTATCAAATACGCAGGGTATATTCTAGCAAAAAGGATACGAAATGTAAAGAAGGAACCCCTGTTTTTTCCCGTTTTTTCGCCCCGCCGGGCAAAAAACGCCCCGGCGCCCGCCCGGGGCACCGGGAACGCGGTCTTTTTCAGAACAGCCCCACCTGATCCGGCAGCACGTCGCCGCCGATGGAGCGCATCTGCCGGGCATTCTGCTCCCCCAGCCGGTCCGTGATGGCGATTTTGCGGATGATGTCCTTGACGGTGGTATCCAGGACGGTACCCTCCGAGTAGTCCGCCGGGAAGATGAAATCTACCCGTCCCTTGGAGAGCAGATCCTCCACCCCCTGGCGGTTGGCGGACTGGTACACGGCAATGGCCTGGCCGCCGTAGGCCCGCATCATCTTCATGCAGGGCACGTCGGAAAGGCCGTCCCCCACATAGACCATGTTGTGGAAGGGGACCCGCTTGGAGTCGTCCGGCATGGAGTCGTTGAGGGTCTTGTCGTCGGAGACATCCAGCACGCCCTTGTTGATCCGGTAGACGAACTGGGTCTTGGCGGTGAAGTTCACCGCCAGCTTGGGCCACACGGGGACACCCCCCTGGTCGTAGTAGAACTCGCTGGCGTAGATCTCCTTGAACTCCCCGCTGATACTGGATCCCTCGATGATCTCCCGGAGGCCGGAGGAGATGATGTAATGCTCCACCTGGACCCCCTGCCGGGCTCCGAATTCATTGATGCGCCGGAACCAGGTGTCCACCCCGGGAAAGAGCACGATGCTCCGGCCCTTTTCCACCAGGTCTTCCCGGGTAAAGGGACGGCCCCGGCGCTCCGCCTCCCGGATCATGGTGAACATATACGCCAGGATCCCGTCCATACGGCAGGCCCGGCCAAAGCCGTTGGCCTCCGCCCAGAACTCCCCGGGGGTCATGCCCAGGCTGGGGATAAAGGCGTAATTCTGCATGTCGGTGGTGCACAGGGTCTTGTCGAAGTCGTACAAAAAGGCCACGATGGGCTGCTGGTCCATGGCGGGCTCCTCCCTTCCGGATGGCAAAAAGGCGGCCCTCACGAGCCGCCTTTTTCATACTCAGTCGCCGCTGTAATTGCGGCCGAATTTCAGATCGTCCAGATTGATGCGGCGGGTGGCATCCAGATCCCCGTCATCCCGGGCGAAGGGATCCCCCTCGGGATAGTCCAGGGCGGAGGTCTCCTCCGCCGGCTCGCCGGACTCGGCACCCTCCTCAGCGGGCACCTCCCCCTGATCCTGCTCGGCAAAGGCCGCCATCACCCGCTCCTCGATCTCCTGGACGGGAGGCTCCTCCTTGGCGGGTGCGGCGCTTACGGATACCGGCGCCTTGGGCAGCTGATCCAAAAACTGCATCTGTTTGGCGCACAGGTCCCGGCTTTGGGTGATGAACCGGGAGAGCTCCTCCTGGCCCTGGCGCAGGCGGTCTTCCGCCTCCTGCAGCTCCCGGCGCAGCTCCTCCAGGCGGGCGTGGGCCTCGGCCTCCGCCTTGGCCACCAGCTCGTCCCGCTTGGCCTCCGCCTCGTGGACGATGGAGTCCGCCATCTTCTGGGCGGTGAGCAGGGTGGCCCGCATGGAATCCTCGGTGGCGCGGTAATCCTCCACCTTCTCCACCAGGACCTTCATTTTGGATTTGAGCGCCGCGTTCTCCTTGTAGAGCGCGGTATAGTCATCGGTCAGTTCATCCAGGAACTCGTCCACCATGGCCATGTTATATCCGCCCATGACCGCCTTGGAGAACGCATGGGTGGAAACTTCCTGCGGTGTCAGCATATTGACTCGTTACCCCCTATTCCGGCGCGCGATTGCCGTCAAAAATACAGTCCGTTGCTTTCCAGCTCGTCGATGAGATCGCCCTCGATATCCACATGGTAGGGCGTGATGATGTACGTGTTGGCGGCCACCTTCTTGATCTTGCCCTCGCCGGCGTAGGCCACGCCGGACAAGAAGTCGATGAGGCGGCGGGCGATGTCCTTGTTGGTGGACTCCAGGTTCAGCACCACCGTGCGCTTGTCCTTGAGATGGTCGGCGATCTCGGAGGCGTTTTCAAACCGCTCCGGCTTCACCAGCACCACCTTCAGCTGGGTGGTGGCGTGGATGTTCACCACCTTGTTCCGGCGGTCCTCCGCCTTGGGACGGCGGTCTTCAAAGACGGTGTCCCGGCGGGACGTGTCGTCAAAATCGTCGTACTCCTCGTCCTCGTCCTCATAGGGATGGGTCCATTTCTTCAGTTCATCTAAAATGCTCATGGCAACCTCCAAACGCCCCGGGCGTCAGGCGTAGTGGCGCGCGCCGAAGATGGCGGTGCCCACCCGCACCATGGTGGCGCCGGCCCGGATGGCATCCGGATAGTCGGCGCTCATGCCCATGGACAAACAGTCTAATTCATTATGGAACAATTTTGCATTTATGTCAACATAAAGTCCCCGGACTTCCTGAAAATACCTGATATTTTCCTCCCGGGAATCATCTGCGGGGGGAATCGTCATCAATCCCCGCACCCGCACATGGGGGCAGTCCAGCGCCGCCCGGGCCGCGTCTAGGACCTCCTCCGGGGCAAAGCCGCTTTTGGCCTCCTCCCGGCCGATGTTCACCTCCAGCAGGATATCCTGCACCAAGCCCTTGGCGGCGGCCACCTTTTCGATCTCCTGGAGCAGCGGCGCCGAGCCCACCGACTGGATCAGGGCCACATGGCCCACCACCTTATTGACCTTGTTGCGCTGGAGGTGGCCGATGAAGTGCAGCGGCGCGCCGTCATAGGCGTTTTGCGAGAGCTTCTCCGTCATCTCCTGCACCCGGTTCTCCCCCAGGGCGTCGATGCCGGCGGCAATGGCCTCCCGGCAGGCGTCGGCGCCGTTCATTTTGCTGGCGCCCACCAGGGTGATCTCCCCCACGTCCCGGCCGGTCTCCCGGCACACGTCGGCGATGGTGCTGCGCACCTTGGCAATGTTTTCCGCGATTGACATGATGAAAGCCTTCCTTCCCAAATTTGCCTGTTTTTATGGGCTGCCGCCGGGCAGGCCCAGCGGTTTTTTTCTGATGTTCCGGCGGCCGTCAGGTGATGACCTTGCCGTCATAGAGGTCGTAGGCGGAGATGATGACCTCGTCCCCCGCCCGCAGCCGGGTGCTCTCCACGCTGGCGGTGGTGCTGGTGGACACAGGCACCGTGGACTCCACCAGCACGAAGTCCTCCCCGGTATAGAGCACCTGCACCGGCTTGAACCGGGCCTCTGCGCCCATGACGCAGTACACGCCGGTGATATCCTCCGTGGTGCGGTTTCCCTCGCTGTCCACCGTCACCTTCTGGGCCCGGAGGGCCTCCTTGGGGATCCGGATGCCGGAGGCGGTGCTGTGGATCACTTCCGCCCGCTGCTGGCGCAGCAGCGTCAGCTCCGAGAGGTAGCGCCTTCCCTCAAAGGCCACCACCACCCGGCCGTTCTCCTCCGGCCCGATGGAGGAGATGGTGACGGAGAGGGCCTGGGTGACGCCCTTGGAAAAGCGCAGGGACAGCCCGCCCTCCTCCTGGAGTGCCTGGGCATCCTCCGCGTCCATGGCGGCCACATAGTACCAGCTGTCCCCCAGTACCAGCTTCCCCACGGAGGAGGCAACCGACTCATCCGCCTTCACGGCGGAGAGGGCGGAGGGGGTCAGACTGGAGAGCATGTCCGGTGTCAGCACCGTCTCGTAGCCGTCCACCACCGCCGAGTAAAGCCCCGCCCTGGGAGCCGTGATCCGCCGGACGGAGGAGGCCGCCTGGGCCCGCAGGGTCTTGAGCTGGGACTGCACCTCCTGGATCCTGGCGTCCAGATCCGTGGTGTCGGAATAGGTATAGTCCCGGCGCAGCACCAGGGACTTGAGATCTGCCGCCTGCTCCTCCACCTGGTCCAGCCGCCCTGCTGTCAGGGCGCTGCGGGTAGAAAAGATCCGCTGCATGATCTGGGCGTCCAGCCGCAGCGCGGCCTCGGATCCCAGGGCAGCCTCCTGGGCGTACTGGAGCTGCTGGAGCTGTACCTCCAGGGCCTCGATCTCATCCTGGCGGTCCAGGGAGGCCTGGTCGGCGTACACCAGGGCCACGGTGCCCCCGGTGCTCACCCGTTCGCCCTCCGCCCGCTGGAGCTGCAAAAGGCCGCTGGTATCGTCCGGCAGCACCTGCTCGCTGCGCACCACGTAGCCGGAAAGGGAGGTCCCCTCCTCCACCTGGTACGTATAGGCCAGAGTGGTGGACAGGGGGTCGGTGAAATAGTTGGCCGCCTGGATGCCGAAGTAGGCCAACACCGCCACCGTCACCAGCGCCATTAAAATTTTGGTTCCAAGGGTCTTTTGTTTCATGGGGTTACCTCTATCGTTCCGCCGCGGAGAGAGGGCGCCTCCCGGATCTGCGCCCGGGGCTACGCCTCCTCGCTCAGATCCACCGTCCGGGCCGGGACGATGGTGGAGATGGCGTGCTTGTAGACCACCTGCTGGCGGCCCTCGCCCTCCAGCACCACCATGAAGGCGTCATAGCCGGTGATGGTGCCCCGCATCTGAAAGCCGTTCATCAAAAACATGGTGACGGGCACCTTGTCCCGCCGGGCCCGGAGAAGAAACAGCTCCTGTAAATTTGCTTTTCCGCTTTGCATACTCGTCCGCTCCTTTTTTTCTGTTGAGTCGGACGTTTTTCCAGTTTTTCCCGTCCGCCCAGCCACTAGGATACGCCTGCGGCGGTCAGGATTTCCGTCGAAACCTGCACGGCGCGGGAAAAATCCCGCTCTTTTTGCCACTCGATCCAGTGGATGTCCGGGTTGCGGCGCAGCCAGGTCAGCTGCCGCTTGGCATACTGGCGGGAGCGGAGCTTCACCTCTTCGATGGCCTCCGCCTCCGTGGCGGTGCCATCCGCCACCGCCAGAAATTCCTTGTAACCGATGGCCTGGAGGGCGGTGGATTCCCGGGAGAGGCCGCTTTCCAGCAGGCCCCGCACCTCCTGCAAAAGGCCCGCCTCCACCATCTTGTCCACCCGGCGGTCGATGAGGTCCTTCATGTCCTGGCGGTCGGCAAAGCGCAGCCCGATCCACACGGCGTCATACCGGGGAGGCTGGGATGCCGTCCGGGCGTTGTGGGCGGAAATGGTCTCCCCAGTCTCCCGGTAGACCTCCAGGGCCCGGAGGATCCGCTTTTCATCCGAGGGGTGCAGCCGCGCCGCAGACTCCGGATCCACCTGCCGCAGCTCGGCGAGCAGTGCTTCAATGCCCTCCGCCGCCAGCCGGGCCTGCAATTCCTTGCGCACGGTGCCGCCGGCGTGTCCTCCGGCAAAGTCCCGCCCCCGGACCAGGGCATCCAGCCACAGTCCGGTGCCTCCCACCAGGATGGGGAGTTTTCCCCGGGAGAGGATATCGTCCACAATGGGCACCGCCGAGCGGACATACCGGGCAACGGACCAGTTCTCCCCCGGGTCCGCCACGGCGATCATGTGGTGGGGAACGCCGTCCATCTCCTCCGCCGTGGGGGCAGCGGTGCCGATGGTCATGCCGCGGTAGATCTGCATGGAGTCCACGGACACCACTTCCCCGCCGTACTGCTTGGCCAGCAGGACGCCCAGGGTGGTCTTGCCGCAGGCGGTGGGGCCCACCACGCACACCACCTTGTCCATCACGGCTCCTCCGCCAGCCGGGCCGCCAGGGCACAGGCGGACTCCACCAGGCTCTCCGTCTTTTCCGGGTCCAGATCCAGCCCGCCGCCGAAGACGTAGTCGAATTTGGGAATGCCGAACATGGCGCAAAGCTGCCGCCAGTACACCACGCCCACGGAGTCCTCCCGCTCCACGTCGCCGCCGGTGGTGAGATACACCAGCTGCTGCGCCCGGCAGTCCCCGTGGCAGCCGTCGGCTTCGTAGTGGTAGGTGAGGCCGTTGGCGGAGATATACTCGATATAGGTCCGCAGAGCCGCTGGGAAGCTCAAATCCCAGAAGGGCGCCGCCACCACGATGGCGTCCGCGGCGCGGAACTGCCGGGCCAGATCATACACCGGAGCGTCCCAGGCCTGCACGGACATCAGCGCGTCCCGCTCGTCCAGCATCTCCACGTCAAAGGGCTTGAGGGAGAGCAGTTTCTCCGGCGTCACCGTCTCCGTCCCCGCCTCCGGGTGGCGGCGGCAGAAGGCCTCCCCATAGGCCCGCAGCAGCCGCCGGGTGCGGGAATCCTCCCCCCGCTGGCTGATGCAGCAATCTACCATCAACAGTTTCATCGTGTCACTCCTCATCCAATACCGTGGTCACTACGGGCGTTCCGTCCCGGTTCAGCAGGGGCGTCAGCCCTCCGGCGTTGCCGGAGGCGCGAAAGATATAATTGACGCCGGTCTCCCGGTCCACAAAGATCTCCGTCACATCAAGGGTTCCCTGTACGTAGGTTTGAATAAACCGCTTCTGTGCCATAAACATCCTCCTTCCCGTTTGCGCCGGTCTTATGCTCTCTTGAACATCTTCCGGAATGCCGGACCGCCATTCCGGCCTGCGTTTCAAATCCAAGGATTTGAAACGTATTATGATTGCACGTGCAGGACACCCCTCCTGGGTTTCCTGCACACATCCTTCCTTCCCGTCGCCGGAGCTGTTACGCCCGCTTGAACATCTTCTCCAGTTCGTATTTGGTGAGCTTCACTGCCACGGGGCGGCCGTGGGGGCAGAAGCGGACGGCTCCGCTCTGCACCTTTTCCACCAGCACCTGCAGCTCCCTGGCATCGCTCTTCCAGCCGCCCTTGATGGCCGCCTTGCAGGCCATGGTGTGCAGCAGCGCCTCCCGCCGCTCCTCCGGGGAGCGTCCGGCACGAAGCGTTTCGGCGATCTCCTCCAGGGTGGCGGCGGTGTCGGCGGCGTCCAGGTCCGCGGGAACTTCCCGCACCAGCACCGCCCCGTCGCCGAAGTCCTCGCACCCGAAGCCCAGCTGCTCCAAAAGGGGCAGATTCTCCAGCAGCAGCGCCGCGTCCTCCCTTCCGGGCTCCACCGCCACGGGGGCAAGCAGCGTTTGGCGCATGGGGGGCTCCTTGGCGGCCATCAGCCGGTCGAAGTTGATGCGCTCGTGGGCAGCGTGCTTGTCGATGAGCCAGACATTGCCCTGGGCGTCCTCGCAGATGATGTAGGTGTTGAGCACCTCCCCGGCGATGCGCCAGGGGATCTCCGGCTGGGGGATGGATTGCTGCTCCGGCTCCTCCCGCTGGGGAATGGCTGGCACAAAGGGCCGGGCGGGTTTCTCCGCTGCCGGAGCCGGGGGCTCCTGAACCGGCCGGGAAACCGGTACGCTTTGCCGGTTCTCCTGTGCCGGGCGAACTGCCTGGGACACTGCCCTCTCCACCGGGGACGCCTCCTGTTGGACGGGCCGCTTCTCCGGTTCGCTCCGGACGGGAGCCGTCACGGAGGCGGGGGCCCGGCCCAAAGCGGCGGGCTTTTGGGGCTGGGCGCTCTGGTAAAGGGGCCGGGCGCTGTCCGCCACCCGGGCGTGGGCGGATCGCTCCGTGTTCCAGGCGGGCCGGGCCTGGGAGGCCGGGGCGGCAGGCTTTTCCGCCGCCTTCTCCCGGTAGGCTTTGGCGTCCATGACCTGGAAGAAATCCCCCCGGGGATTCACCGCCCCGGAGGCCTGGGGCGCCGCGGGGATGGGGGATCCCCCCTGAGCCAGGCCGTCCAGCACCGTGTGGAACACGGCGTCGAACACCTCGTGTTCCCGGGCGAACTTCACCTGGGTCTTGGCCGGGTGGACGTTGACGTCCACCGCCGTCACCGGCACCGTCACCGAGAGGACGCAGCCGGGGAACTTGCCCTTCATGATCTGGTTGCGGTATCCCTCCTCCAGCGCCGCCGTGAGAAGCTGGGACTTGATGAACCGGCCGTTGACGAAGAACACCTGCATGGACCGGGAGCCCCGGCCCATGAGAGGCTTGGTGACGAAGCCGGAGACGGTGATCTCGCCGCCCCGGCCCTCCACCGCCGTCAGGGAACGGGCAAAATCCCGGCCTATGGCGGAGTAAACGGCGGAGAGGAGCTTGCCGTCCCCGGGGGTGTGGAGGCTCTCCGTCCCGTCCTTGATGAATTTGAAGGAGATATCCGGGTGGGACAAGGCCAGATGCTGCATGAGCCCCGCCACCGCCGCCGTCTCGGCGGAGTCCTTGCGCATGAACTTCAACCGGGCGGGGGTATTGTAAAAGAGGTCCGCCACGGAAATGGTGGTGCCCACCGGGGCGCCGGTCTCCGTCACCGTGCCGGGGATCCCTCCCTCCAGCTCCAGGACGGCAGCGGCCGTATCCTCACGGCGGCGGGTGACCATCCGCACCCGGCTGACGGCGCTGATGGCCGCCAGAGCCTCTCCCCGGAAGCCCAGGGTGCCGATCTTGCCCAGGTCGTCGGCGGTGCGCAGCTTGGAGGTGGCGTGGCGCAAAAAGGCCGTGGGCAGCTCCTCCGGCGCGATGCCGCAGCCGTCGTCCGTTACCCGGATGAGGCCCATGCCCCCCCGGCGGATCTCCACCACCACGGCGCCGGCACCGGCGTCGATGGCGTTTTCCACCAGCTCCTTCACCACGCTGGCGGGCCGCTCCACCACCTCACCGGCGGCGATGAGGTCTGCCACATGGGAATCCAGTTGTGCGATATGGGGCATGTTGCTTCTCCTTTCCCCGTTTACTCTGCGGAATCGTTGAACGGACGTACCTCAGCTCCGGGCGGCATCCCAGGCGTCGCCGTAGCCCAGGGCCCGCACCAGCTGCTCCAGCGAGGCGGCACTCTCCTCCGCCCGGGCACCGGAGAGGGTACGCAGCACCCGGTTTTTCCCGGTGGTCTCAATATTCACCACCATGTTGCCGGTGGACTGGCCCAGGGCGTTGCGGCCGGGCCAGCAGTGTACCTTACGGATGCTCTGGCGGGGAATGGAGCGGGGGCCGATGGTCAGGCTCTCCTCGGTCAGCGTCCAGGGGATGGTCTGCTCCTCTCCCCGGCCCATCCAGCCGGCCACCACCGGATAGATGAATCGAAAGAGGATATAGGCCGTCACCACGGCGGCCACCTGGAAGGCGATGCCATCCAGGTCCACCTGCGTTTCCAAAGCACTGTAGCTCACCACCACCAGCAAAAAGCTTGCGAGCACACTGATGATGGCTGCGGGGACGGAGCGTCCCCACTGGGCATCAGGCTCCAACAGCAGTTTTCCGGACATGTCGTTCCTCCTTATTTCGTGGTCCCCCGGTCACAGCAGCACCGCCGCCAGTACCGGGATGGTGACGATGGCCCCCAGGGTGGTCAAAAAGGTCACCTGGGCCATGGCCTCTGTGTCGCCGCCGTACTCCATGCTCAAAAGCGTGCCGTTCACCGCCACCGGCATGCCCATCTGGCTGACGGCGATGCCCAGCACCATGGCCTCGATATGCATGCCCCGCAGCACCAGGCACAAAATGGCCGGCATCACCAGCAGACGCAGCACCGACAGCACCCACAGCTTGGGAGAGCGCAGCACCTTCCCCGGGGACATATGGGCAAGCAGCGAGCCCACCACCAGTAGGGAAAGGGGCACCGTGATACTTCCCACGAAGTCCAGCATCTCCCCCACCATGGCCGGGGGACGCAGCCGGGTCAATGCCAGCACCAGCCCCAGTACAGAGGCCACGATGCACGGGGAGAGCAGCTGCCGCCAGCGGAAGCGCCCGGCTCCCGCCAGCATCAGCGGGCCCAGGGAGTAGGAGAGCAGGTTGAAGGGCAGGGCCAGGATGGCGGCGTAAAAGAGAGCGCCGTCCCCGTAGAGGGCCACCGCCACCGGGTAGCCGATGAATCCCACGTTGGGGAAGGCCAGGGTGTAGCGGTAGACGCCCTTCTGCCCCGCCGTTCCCGGCAGCAGCTTGGGCACCGTCAGCACGAAGGCGAATTCCAGCACGTAGAAGACCACGCCCACCTCCAAAATGGAGAGAATCACGGAGATCTCCGGCAGTTCCTCGCCGGTGATGACCGCCGCCACGATCATGGCGGGCATGGTGATGTTCAAAATCAGCTTGGAGAGCTTTTGATCCGTCTCGCCTCCCAGATAGCCCAGGTGGTTGGCCCCGTATCCGGCGGCAATGGCGAAGAGGATCACCAGCATCTCGGCCAGTACGTCAAAAAAATTCATGGGTCGTTTTCTCTCCTCCCGGTCCCGTTACACAAGGGACGAACAGATGCTCAGGGCATTGGCCGCGGCGTGGACGCCGATGGCCGTCCACAGTGTTCCCGAGCGGTCATAGACCCAGCAGAGCACCAGTCCCGGCACCAGATACTGCACCATCAGCAAAAAATAGGTGATATCGTGATTCACCACGGCGAACTGCCACACATGCAGCAGCGCAAAGAGGGCGCAGGAGACGGCATAGCCCAGCCAGGGGCTCTTGCCCCGGAGGTTGCCGAACACCAGGCCCCGGAAGAGCACCTCTTCCACAAAGGGGGCCAGAAACACCACGATCAAAATGGTGGTGCGGGGGGCGTCGGCCATCTGGGCGGAGATGGTGGTATCGTTGAGATTGGTGCGGCTGGCCACCGCCAGCGCTGAAAGGCGGTACACCAGCTCGTTGAGACCGTACAATGCCACCAGGCCCACCGCCGCCAGCTTCACGGCGCCGCCGGGATTGTCCAGAAAATGCCGGGTGGTCCGGGCCAGGAAGCCGTGGAAGATGATGAGCGTCACGGCAAAGAGGATGTAGTAGTACAGGGCATTGCGCAGCCCCGGGGAGATGGCGGTGCCCAGCAGGCGCTCCGCCAGATCAAAAAGGGGCGTGGTGGCGAAGGGCAGCACCAGCAGGTAGATGACGAAGAACACCGTCCCGGCGATCTGCTCGCCCGCCGTCATGTAGGCGGCAGATTTTCGTTTTGCCAAGGGAATCCCTCCCGGTGGAATGAGTTTGGGGAAACGCGGTTTGCCGGCGGGGCGTCAGCGCAGCTTCTGCTTGAGCTCGTACAGCAGGCTCATGGCCTCAATGGGCGTCAGGGTGTCCGGCTGGCAGCGGCGCAGGGCGTCCAGGACTTCCCCCTCCGCCATGGCGTCCAGGGAGACCTGCTCCTTGTCCTGCCGGGCGGGGACGTACTGCACGCCGTTTTCCGCCTCCAGCTCCGTGAGAATCTCCCGGGCCCGGGCAAGCACCCGGTCGGGAAGCCCCGCCAGCTTCGCCACCTCGATGCCGTAGCTGCGGTCGGCGCCGCCGGGGAGGATCTTGCGCAAAAATACGATGTCCTCCCCCCGGGTCTTGACGGCGATGTTGTAGTTCACCACCCCGGGGAGGCTCCCCTCCAGCTCCGTGAGCTCGTGGTAATGGGTGGCGAAGAGGGTCTTGGCTCCCAGCATCTTCCGGTCGGCGCAGTACTCCAGCACCGCCCGGGCGATGGACATGCCGTCAAAGGTGGAGGTGCCCCGGCCGATCTCGTCCAGGATCAGCAGGGAGCGGCGGGTGGCCTGGCGGAGGATGTCCGCCACTTCCGTCATCTCCACCATGAAGGTGGACTGTCCGGCGGAGAGGTCGTCGCTGGCGCCGATGCGGGTGAAGATCCGGTCCACCACGCCGATATGGGCGGATTTGGCGGGGACAAAGGAGCCCACCTGGGCCATAAGGACGATGAGGGCCACCTGGCGCATATAGGTGGACTTTCCCGCCATGTTGGGACCGGTGATGATGGCCACCCGGTCCTCCTTGGCCCCCATAAAGGTGTCGTTGGGGACGAAAAGGCTGTCCTTGAGCATCTGCTCCACCACCGGATGGCGGCCGTCGTGGATCTCGATGACGTCGCTCTCGTCCAGGTCCGGGCGGCAGTAGTTGTTCTTCTCCGCCACCTGGGCAAAGGAGGTGAGGACGTCCAGCTCCGCCACCGCGGCGGCGGCGGACTGCACCCGGCGCACCTGGGCGGAGACCTTCTGGCGCAAGTCGCAGAAGATCTGATACTCCAGGGCCGCCAGGCGGTCATTGGCGGTGAGGACGGTGTGCTCCAAGTCCTTGAGCTCCTGGGTGATGTAGCGCTCGCAGTTGGCCAGGGTCTGCTTGCGGATGTACGTCTCGGGCACCTGGTCATAGTAGCTCTTGCTGACTTCGATGTAATATCCGAAGACCTTGTTGTAGCCCACTTTCAGGCTCTTGATGCCGGTTTTCTCCTTCTCCCGGGCCTCGATGTCGGCGATGAAGCCCTTGCCGCCGTGGAGGATGCCCCGCAGGCGGTCCACTTCTTCGTCATAGCCGTCCCGGATGAAGCCCGCCTCCCGGATGGTGAAGGGGGGCTCGTCGCAGATGGCAGCGGCAATGGTCTCCCGCAGCTCCGGAAGGTCGTCCAGCCCCGCCGTCAGGGCGGCAAGCTGGCGGCCCGGCAGGTTTTTGACCTGCTCCCGCAGCTCCGGCAGGACGCCCAGGCCCTCCCCCAGGGCTTTCAAATCCCGGGCGTTGGCGCTGCCGTACACCACCCGGCCCATGAGCCGCTCCAGGTCCGGTACGGACCGCAGGGACAACGAGATCTCCTCCCGGGCCACGGTGTCGTCCACCAGGGCGGCCACAGCCTCCTGCCGGGCGGCAATGGCCACCGGGGACTTCAAAGGCTGCTCCAGCCAGGCGCGGATGAGGCGGTGGCCCATGGCGGTGCGGGTCTTGTCCAGCACCCACAAAAGGGATCCCTTCTTCTCCTTGCCCCGGAGGGTCTCGGTGAGCTCCAGGTTCCGCCGGGCGGTGAGGTCCAGCTCCATGTACTCGCCGCCGCCCTCCCGGTCCACCACCAGGGGGCCCAGGTGGCCAAGGTCGGTTTTCTGGGTCTTTTGCAGGTAGGCCGTGAGAGCCCCCGCCGCCCGGTAGCACAACAGGGTTTCCCGGGAAAGGTCCGGGGCAAAGGTCTCCTGGTCATAGAGGCCGCAGGCGTGGAGGGCGGCGGCCGCCGCCTCTGGGGCAAAGTCCGCCTCGCTGCCCCGCTCGCAGCGGCACTCCAGCTTGTCTTTCAAAAAGTCCGTCAGGGCCTGCTCCTCCCAGGCGCTCTGGGAGAGAAGGGCCTCCCTGGGGCCGAAGGCGCTCAGGCGGTTCAAAAGATGGGTGAGGTAACCCTTGCCGGAAAAGGGCACGGTGACGAACTCTCCCGTGGAGATGTCGCACCGGGCCAGAGCGGCACCGCTGCCATCCATGCAGACGGCGCAGATGAAATTGTTCCGGCTCTCGTCCAGCATGGAGCTGTCGATGACGGTGCCGGGGGTCACCACCCGGATGATGTCCCGCTTCACCAGCCCCTTGGCGGTGGCGGGATCCTCCATCTGCTCGCAGATGGCCACCTTGTAGCCCTTGGCGATGAGCCGGGCGATGTAGGATTCGCTGGCGTGGTAGGGCACGCCGCACATGGGGACCCGCTCCTCCTCGGGCTTGGCGTGCTTGCCGTGGTCCCGGGAGGTGAGGGTCAGGTCCAGTTCCTTGGAGGCAAGCTTTGCGTCGTCCGCGAACATCTCGTAGAAGTCGCCCAGCCGGAAAAACAAAATGGAGTCCGGATTTTCCCGCTTGATCTCCAGGTACTGCTTCATCATGGGGGTCAGTTCCGCCAAAGGGGTTCACCTCGTTGTCTTTCTAAGTTCGTCGTATCAGATCTCCGCCACACTGCCGCCGGTGAGGGGCCGCAGCCGCTCACCCAGAATGGCGGAAAGGCGCTCATAGGCGTAGGCGCCGGTGCAGTGGCCGGTGTAGTATACGGTCTTGCCGGGGAGCAGGGCTTTGCCTGTTGCATCGATGAGGGCGTCCGCCGTCGGGTCGCCCTGCCGCAGTTCGAAGAGGTGGAACCCGCCGAAAAGGGCGTCCGGGTCCTCCCCCAAATACGCCTTAGCGGCGGCGAGGATGTTCACCACGCCCCGGTGGGCGCAGCCCGCCACCACCGCCGTCTTTCCCGCCGCCCGGATCAAAAGATCCTGCTCGTGACGGAAGGGGTCCAGAGGATAGTCCTCCCCCACCTGCTCCCGCAGTCCGGCGCTGGCGGACATGGCGTCAAACACCGCAGGCGGCTCGGAGAAAAGGGTCAGCTCGTCGTCGATGACCGTCTCCCCCTCCGTGAGGACAAAGCGGTCCCGGAAGTCCTCCAGTCCCCGGGGCAGGCCGATGTACCGAGGGGCCCGGCCCTCCTCCAGGGCGTAATAGGCCCGGAAGGCGTCTTTGTGGATGTACACGGGAGCGTGGGCATTCACACGGCAAAAGGCCGCCAGGCCGCCCCCGTGGTCATAGTGTCCGTGGGAGAGGATGGCCAAGTCCACCGCCGCGAGATCCACGCCCAGGGCTTCGGCATTGGCAATAAAATCCTCATTGGGGCCCATGTCGAAGAGGATCTTGCGGCGGGGCGTCCCGATATACAGACTCAGCCCGTGGGCGGCGCAGAGCGTCTCCCGGCAGGCAGTATTTTCCAGCAGTGTGATGATCTTCACGGTTTGCTCCTTTCCCGGGAAATCCACCCCCATGTTCATTTTAAAACATCAAAAAGAACATCGCCGTGGACGGTGAAAAGAAAACATGTTTTCCGCCGCACGGCTCCGCCCTGCGGCGCATACGGGGGTCTCCTCAGACACTGCTGAGGAAGACCGTCCATGGCCCGTTTGTCTCCGCCTAAGAGCCGCCGCTTTGCGGCGGTTGGCTCCGACACGGGCCTGCGGGCCCAGTCTTTTGAGCAGGGCCAAAAGAAAATGGGGGCCGGAACTCCTCCGGGGGCCGGAAAATCTATCGTCAGATCGCCTCGCCGTACAGCGCCCAGGTGTTGCTGCCGGTGATCTTCACGTCCACGAACTGGCCCATGAGGGACTTGTCCCCTTTCAGGCGCACCAGGCGGTTGCCCTCCGTGCGGGAGGCCAGGGGGAATGCGGGGTCGTCGCTCTCCCCGTCCACCAGCACCCGGACGGTCTCACCCACATAGGCAGCGTGGAGCCTCGCGGACATGGCGTTCTGGACCTCCAGGAGCTTGTCGAACCACTTCTGCTTTTCCTCCCGGGTGGCGGGATCCGGCATGGCCGCCGCCTTGGTGCCCGGGCGGGGGGAGTAGATAAAGGTAAAGAGGGCGTCGAAGCCCACCTCCTCCACCAGGGAAACGGTGTCCATGGCCTCCGCCTCCGTCTCCCCGGGGAAGCCGATGATGATGTCGGAGGTCAGCACCAGACCGGGCATCACGGACTTGGCGTAGCGCACCAGATCCAGGTACTGTTCCCGGGTGTAGCGGCGGTTCATCTCATGGAGCACCCGGTCGTTGCCGGACTGCACGGGAAGGTGCAGCTGCTTGGCAACGTGGCGGCTTTTCGCCATCACGTCAAAGAGGCGGTAGGTGGCGTCCTTGGGATGGCTGGACATAAAGCGGATGAGATACTCCCCGGGGATCTTGTCGATATCCTCCAGCAGATCCGGGAAGTGGTAGCCGATCTCCAGGTCATTTCCGTAGGAGTTGACGTTCTGCCCCAGGAGGGTGATGTCCTTGTATCCGGCCTCCACCAGCTCCCGGACCTCGGCGAGGACCGCCTGGGGATCCCGTGACCGCTCCCGGCCCCGGACGTAGGGCACGATGCAGTAGGAGCAGAAATTGTTGCACCCATACATGATGGAGACCCAGGCCTTGACGCCCTTCTCCCGCACCACGGGGATGCCCTCGGCGATGGTGCCGTGCTCGTCCTGGACGGAGAAGACCCGCTTGTGGGTCTCATACACCTGCCAGAGGAGCTCCGGGAACTTCCACAGCGCCTGGGGGCCGAACACCAGATCCACATGGCGGTAGGATTCCTTAATGCGCTTACTGACCCGCTCCTCCTGGGCCATGCAGCCGCACAGGCAGATGACCTGCTCGGGGTTTTCCTTTTTGGTGTGGGTCAGGATGCCCAGGTTGCCGAAGACCCGCTGCTCGGCGTGCTCCCGGATGGCGCAGGTGTTGAGGATGACGAGATCCGCCTCCTTGGGCTCGTCGGTGAGGGTGAAGCCGCACTCTTGCAGCATGCCCATGAGCTTTTGCCCGTCGGCCACATTCTGCTGGCAGCCGAAGGTGTCCACGCAGGCCCGGGGATGGGCCTGGCGAGATGCAAACATGCTGCGGATCTTCTCCTGAAAGTCCCGCTGGCGGGCGAGATCCTCCGCCGGGATCAGTACGTCTTTGCGTTCCAAAATCGTTCCTCCAAGTTCAGATACTTTAACTAAAGTATCATAGCACACAAGAAAACAAAGGGCAAGCGACAAAAAAGCGGAAAGGAGGCCTCCTTTCCGCTTCCATTTATGCTTTTGCCGCCAGCTTCCGCAGCACCTCCCGGAACTCCTCCGGCAGGGGGCAGGCACACTCCACCACTTCCCCCGTCCGGGGATGGATGAAGCGCAGGCCCACCGCGTGGAGGCACTGGCCCTGGAGGCCGGGGACTGCCCTTTTGGCTCCGTACACCGTGTCCCCCAGGATGGGGTGGCCGATATGGGCCATGTGGACCCGGATTTGGTGGGTGCGCCCCGTCTCCAGGCGGCAGCGCACATGGGTGTAGCCCGGGTACCGGGCGATGACCTCCCAATGGGTAATGGCCGGACGGCCGTTTGATACCACCGCCATCTTCTTGCGGTCCACCGGATGGCGGCCGATGGGGGCGTCCACGGTGCCGCTGTCGGCTTTCAGGTTCCCCACCACCACGCACTCGTAGGTCCGGGCCAGGGAGTGGTCCTGGAGCTGGGCGGAGAGCTTCTGGTGGGCATAGTCGTTTTTGGCCGCGATGATGAGGCCGGAGGTATCCCGGTCGATACGGTGGACGATGCCCGGCCGCAGGGCCCCGCCGATGCCGGAGAGGGAGCCGGCGCAGTGGTGAAGGAGGGCGTTGACCAGCGTCCCGTCCGGGTGGCCGGGTGCCGGGTGCACCACCAGGCCCTTGGGCTTGTTCACCACGATGACGTCCGCGTCCTCATACACCACATCCAACGGGATGTCCTGGGCCACGGCGTCCATGGGCTCCGGGTCCGGCAGCGCCACGTCGATGGTCTCCCCGCCGGTGAGGCGGTAGTTCTTGGCCAGAGGCTTTCCCTCCCGGGTGACGCTGCCCCCGGCGCACAGCTTGGCGGCGGCGGAGCGGGTCACGTCCTCCAACTGCTCCGCCAGGAAGGCGTCCAGCCGTTCCCCGGCGTTTTCAGGATTGACTTGCAGCGTCCGGATTTCCATGGGAGATCCCCTTTTTGTCGTATTTTTCGTAGAACCACAGGTAGTACACGGCTCCCAGCACCGCTCCGCCCACGATGCAGATATCCGCCACGTTGAACACGGGATAGGAGGGCCAGAAGGTCAGGTGGAACATGTCCACCACATACCCCAGCCGCACCCGGTCGAGGATGTTGCCAAGGCCCCCGGAGATGATGAGGCATCCGGCGGCCACGCCCAGGGGATGCCGGACTACCCGGCGGAGCAAGGCCCAGGCCACCGCCAGCACGATGAGGGACGTGACGGCGATCAGCAGCCAGCGCATCCCGGAAAAGCTGGACCAGGCGGCCCCGTAGTTGTGGACTCTCGTCAGCTCCACCACCCCGGGGATCAGGGCCTTTGCCGGGTCGGCGGTGGCATAGAGCACGTCGGGGGCGGGGGCGGCGAAATGGCTCACCGTCCACCCCTTCACCCACTGATCCAGTCCCAGGGTCCCCAGCCCCAGCAGGGCACAGAGGAAATATTTCATGTATGTTCTCCTTATTGGCTGCCCGGCAATCTCCCGCCGGGCGATTCCGGGGCGAAACCATGCTTCTCCCCTATCGGGTTAGTGTACACGTTTTTCCGTTCCCGCGCAACCGTTGGCTTCACAAATCCTTCCGGCAAAAAAAGTCCGCCTCCGGCATGGCGCCGGAGGCGGACTGGGAAAACGCGCTTAGAACTGGGGGAGATTGCGCACCACGGCGGCGCAGCGGGCGCACAGGGTGGGGTGGTCGGCATCGTCGCCCACGGTGGCGGACTGCATCCAGCAGCGCTCGCACTTGGCGCCGGTGGCCTCCCGCACCTCCACGGTGAGGCCCGGGAAGGCGGTGCCCTGACCCACCACGGAGTCTGCGGCGGGGTCGGCGTTGGAAATGGAGCACTCGGAGACGATGAACAGCTCCGCCAGGTTCAGCCCCGCCACGCGCATGAGCACCTTGGCGGTCTCGTCGTCGGCGGCGTGGAGGGCAACATGGGCCTCCAGGGCCTTGCCGATCTTCTTCTGGGCCCGGGCGGTCTCCAGCACGGCGTTGACGTCGTCCCGGAGCTTCTCCACCAGCGCCCACTTCTCCATGGCGTCCTCCGGGAGGGCGTAGTCGGTGAAGGGCTGGTTCATGTCGTTGAAGACCACGTTGCGGCTATCGTCGCTGCTGCGGTGGGCCATGGACTGCCAGATCTCATCGCAGGTATAGGCCAGGATGGGGGCCATGATCTTGGTCATGGTGTCCAGGATCAGGAACAGGGCCGTCTGGGCGCTGCGGCGCTTGCGGCCGTCGGGCTCCTCGCAGTAGAGGCGGTCCTTGATGATATCCAGGTAGAAGTTGGACATATCCACCACGCAGAAGTCGTTGACGGCGTGGGTCACCACCAGGAACTCATAGTCGTCATAGGCCTTGAAGCAGCGGGTGATGAGGGCGTTCAGGCGGGTGATGGCCCAGCGGTCCAGCTCCTCCATGTCCTCCGGGGAGACCATCTGGTCGGGGTCGAAGCCGTCCAGGTTGCCCAGGCAGTAGCGGGCGGTGTTGCGGAACTTCAGGTAGTTCTGGCTCAGCTGCTTGAAGATGGCGTCGGAGCAGCGGACGTCGGCGTGGTAGTCGGCGCTGGCGGCCCAAAGGCGCAGCAGGTCCGCGCCGTACTTGTCCATGATCTCATAGGGGTCCATGCCGTTGCCCAGGGACTTGTGCATGGCCTTGCCCTCGCCGTCCACGGTCCAGCCGTGGGTGACGCACTCCTTGAAGGGCGCGCCCTTGCCGAAGGCGCCCACGGCAGTGAGCAGCGCGGACTGGAACCAGCCGCGGTACTGATCCAGGCCCTCCAGGTACATGGTGGCGGGCCAGAAGCCCTGGTCCTTCTTCATGGCGGCGAAGTGGGTGGAGCCGGAGTCGAACCAGCCGTCCAGGGTGTCCTCCTCCTTGGTGAAGCCGGACTTGGAGCCGCAGTGGGGGCAGGTGAAGCCCTCCGGCAGGATCTCCTCCGCCTCCTTGGCGAACCAGGCGTTGGAGCCCTCCTTGGCAAAGAGGTCGGAGATGGCGGCGATGGTCTCGTCGGTGCAGATGGGCTTGCCGCAGTCCTTGCAGTAGACCACGGGGATGGGCAGGCCCCAGCGGCGCTGACGGCTGATGCACCAGTCGCTGCGCTCCCGGACCATGGCCTTCATGCGGTCCTTGCCCCACTCGGGCACCCAGCGCACATCGTCGCAGGCGGCGCAGGCCTCATCCTTGAAGGCCTCCACGGAGCAGAACCACTGGGGGGTGGCACGGAAGATGATGGGGCCCTTGCAGCGCCAGCAGTGGGGATAGGAGTGGACGATGTCCTCGCTGGCGAAGAGCATGCCGCTCTCCTTCATGTCATTGAGAATGACGGGGTTAGACTCGTCGGTCTTCATGCCGGCGTACTTGCCGGCGTAGTCGGTGTGGCGGCCCTGGTCGTCCACGGGCACCACCATGTCCATGCCGTAGCGCTTGCAGGTCTCATAGTCGTCTGCGCCGAAGCCGGGGGCGGTGTGGACGCAGCCGGTACCGGAGTCCATGGTGACGTACTCCGCCAGCAGCAGGCGGCTCGTCTTGGGCAGGAAGGGATGGTCCGCCAGCATGTTCTCGAAGAAGTCGCCGGTGTGGGTCTCGGCGATCTCCCAGGTGTCGAAGCCGCCCAGAGGCATGACCTTGTCCACCAGGGCCTCGGCCATGATATAGACTTCGCCGCCCGGGGCCTTCACCAGGGCGTAAGTCTCCCGGGGATGCAGGGAGATGCCCAGGTTGCCGGGCAGGGTCCAGATGGTGGTGGTCCAGATCACGAAGAAGAGCTTGCTCTTGTCATAGCCGGGGAGCTTGCCCAGATCGTCGTGCATGGGGAACTTCACATACACGGTGGTGCAGGGATCGTCTTGATACTCGATCTCCGCCTCCGCCAGGGCGGTCTCGTCCTTGGGGCACCAGTACACGGGCTTGAGGCCCTTGTAGATATAGCCCTTCTTGTACATCTCGCCGAAGACCTTGACCTCCTCGGCCTCGAAGCCGGGGTTCATGGTGCAGTAGGGATGCTCCCAGTCGCCCAGAACGCCCATGCGCTGGAAGCCCTCGCTCTGGACATCCATATAGTGCTGGGCGAAGTCGTGACAGGCGGAGCGGAAATCGGGGATGCTCATGGCCTTGTGGTTGAGCTTGTTCTGCTTGATGATGGCAGACTCGATGGGCATGCCGTGGTTATCCCAGCCGGGGATATAGGGGGTGTAATAGCCCCGCATGGCGTAGGACCGGGTGATGAAGTCCTTGATGGCCTTGTTGAGGGCATGGCCCATGTGCAGCGCACCGTTGGAGAACGGAGGGCCGTCGTGGAGGTTGAAGAGGGGCTTGCCCTCGTTCTTCTTCAAAAGCTCTCCGTACACGTCCTGCTCCTGCCAGCGGCGGAGCATCTCCGGCTCCCGCTTGGGCAGACCCGCCCGCATGGGGAAGTCGGTCTTGGGCAGATTGATGGTCTTGTTGTAGTCCATATCCGCGATCTCCTTTATCTGTCAAAATTGGAATAGCAAATATAAAAAACGCCTTGTCTCTTTTCAAGAGACAAAGCGTTTGCAAACACTCTGCGGTACCACTCTCGGTTGCCGTCCCCTTACGGGACACGGCCGCTCATTGCCCGCCTGTACGGGCCGACGGAATAACGCCCGTCACACGTCCACGCTTACTCGCGTCGTCTTTCAGCAGGAGGCTCCAAGGTGATTTTCTCCCCGCGTCCCCCTCCGCCTTGCACCAAACGGCGGCTCTCTTTGCGGTTTCGGGAGGATACTCGTCCTTTTCCACGCCAACTATTCGATTACCTGCCCATCCTATCACATTTTTCGGATTTGTCAACAGGATTTCCCGCCAAAGGCAGGAAAATTCCCGCGGGAAAACCGCCGTGCCTCCGCCGGCACTCCGGCAGATACCTCCCCCTCCTTCCCCCGGCGAAAAAAGGGCGCCTTTTCAGGCGTCCTTTTTGTCACTGATAGCGGAACTGCCGGCCTGTGTACTGGTCCACGCAGCTCAAAAACATCTCATGGTTCCGGAATTCCAGCAGCTGACAGTCCTCCATCTCGTGGAAGGAGACGATGCGCCGCTTGGTATCCACCCAGATGCGCCACAGGTTGCCCATGGCTGTCGTTTGTTCCATACCGGAGAACTCCCCTCTCTCAAGCTTGTGTGCCGGATTCCCGGCCGTTGAAAATTCCTCTTGTTATATAAGACGATACAGAAGTTGGTTTTGTTTCACCAAATGTGGAAAAATTTTTATTCCGCGGCCTGCTGAGCCTCCATTTCCGCCTCCACATCCTGCAAAAAGGCCTCCCAGGCCTCCGGATTTTCCACATAATACAGGGGGCACAGCTTGCCGGAGACGTCGTAGTGGCGGATGACGTCCTCCCCCGGATCCAGATGGAAGGTGGTGCACAGCCAGGCGGTGAGCTCCACCAGCCGGTCATAGGTGACGGCAGAAAACTCCCCCGTCTCGTCGGGGTGGCAGACCTCGATGGCCACCGTGTCGTCGTTGCGGGAGTTGGAGGCGTAGGCGATCTCCGTCAGGGGGATGCACTGGACCACCTCTCCCTCCAGTCCCACAATGAAGTGACTGGAGGCGTAAATGCCGTCGGTGCCTGCCGAGAGGGACTCGAAGTAATTGCGGTTGGCCTGGGCGGAGGTGCCGGGATTGCCTACGTAGTGGATCACCACACCATCGATCTTCTCCAGAGGGGTGCCGGGACGGGAGAACTCGTTGACGGTGAGGTAGTCCTTTTCCACATAGTCCGGCACGGGGATGTCCTCCCCGGGAAGGCCCCGGGAGGCCAGCACCCCCACCACCGCCAGGACCAAAACGCCCAGCACCGCCAACAGCACCAGCTGTCCCCTGCCGGGGCCCCGCCGCCGGCAGCAGCGGCGGGGATGGTATGTCTGTGTGATCATTTCCGGGCCGCCCCCAGCGTCACCAGGGTGCCGGCGGGAGCGCCGGAGAAATTCAGGGTGCTCAGGGAGATGGCCTGCACTCTGGGAGTGTCGGAGGACGCGCCGGTATAGATCGCGGCGTCGTAGACCTCCGCGTTCTCATAGCCGTTCTCCATCCTGTCCCACTGGGCGTTGGTGATGAGATCCCGCTCCTGCACCAGGCCCAGTTCCAGCAGGGTCTCCATGGTGTTGGTCATCTCCGGCCGGAGGGTGATATGGGCATAGTCGCCTTCATCACCGCCTCCTTGCGCGGGACGGGCGTAGTCGATCTCCAGCGTAATGTTGTAGGCGCTGCCCCAGGTGTCGGAGAACCAGTCGGCACTGCCCCAGTTCCCTGCCCGGATGTCTTCCACCAGGGCATTGAGCACCATCTCCGCCTCCCGGCTGCTGCCGTCCATGTCGTTGCTCACCGCACCGTAGAGATAGAGGCCCTGGGCACTCCAGCCATCGGTGAGGGTGCCGGACGTATCCATGTGCAGCCGCAGATACTTCATGTCCGTGTTGTTTACCAGGGCGTCGATCCGGGCGTCATAGGTGTCCGGCTGGGTCAGCCGTTCCCGGTCAATGGGCACACTGTACCAGCGGGACAGTTCCGTACCGTCGGTGAGAGTGTAGGTATAGCGCACCGTGGTGGAAACACAGTTATTGTCCACCTCCACGGAATCCGCAGCGGTCCTCCACTGCTGCTGCCAGTCCTGGATATACGCCCGGTCGGCGATCAGCGCGCGGTGCAGATCCAGCACCTGCTCCAGCAGTTCCTCCTGCCCGGCCGGGGTCATGGTATAGGTATTGGAATCCAAGCGCAGTTCCAGCGTCCGGATCTGGGAGAGCTCGGGCACCCGGCTCTCCACGCCCAGCACGTCAAACCGAAGCCCCGCGCACACGATGGCCGCGGCCGCGGCCACCACCACCGGACCCCGCCAGCTGCCCCGGAACACCCGCAGGGACTTGGCCAGCAGCATGGAGGCGATGTAATATCCGATGACGCCTGCCAGGAACATGCACGCCCCCAGCTTGGCGGCACTCCAGGCGCTCCAGTCATACCAGAAGAGGAAATAGAGCCCCTGGCCGCCCGCTAGAGCCGCCAGAGCAGCCACGCCGTAGCGGAAGAAGGGCTTCATCCACTTGACCGCCACCACGTCTCCAGCGCACTCGCTGGCGCGGCGGCGATAAAGGAGCCACGCGCACAGGAGCAGCACCACGCCTGCCAGGGCATAGGCTCCGATGGCCCAGGCATTCCCCAGCTTCACACTGGTGAGGACGCTGTCCGTCACCGTGCCGTGGGGCAGCGCTCGGGTCACCTCTTCCCAGGTATGCTCCACATGCAGGTGTTCGTTGAGCCAGTAAGTGGGAGAGAGCCACTCCACCACCCCGGTATAGGCGCCGGACACGCCGAACAGGCACAAATTGGCCAGGTTGGAGAGCAGCATCTCCAGCGTCACCGCCAGGAAGTGGAACACGAAGTAGAAGGCGGGCATGGCAAAGGCGTTGCCTGTCAGGAAGGCGCACACCGTGGCGCTGGCAAAGTAGAACAGGGCCAGCCCCAGCGAACAGAGCACCGTCACCGCCAGGCCCACGGGATCCAGCAGGCCGAAGGCCGCCGTCACGACGACGCACAGCGCCCCGCACACCACGAAGGGGATCAGCACCATCAAAAAGCCGGAGAGGAAATTGGTGACAAAGAGCCCCTTGCGGCTGATGGGCAGGGTGTGCATCAGCCCCACGCTGCGGGAATTGAACAGGTAGCTCCAAACCGCCATGGCGCACACCACCGCGTATACCAGCAGCACCGGCGGAATCAGATAGGTAAGCACGGAGTAATAGCCCTCTGTGATGTACAGGGCATTCATGCTGGTGGTTCCCCGGTAGCGCATCAGCTCCACCGCCATCATGATGGGCGGCAGGGCCGCCAGGAAGGAGGCCATGACCCACAAGGGCCAGAACCGGGTGAGATTCTTGCGCAGCAGGGTTTTATTAAAGCACCAGGTCCTTGACCACATAGTGTTCACCTCCCAATTCGTAAATAAAGATCTCCTCCAAAGAAAGCGGCAGCGCCTCCAGCATCATGGGCTGGAGCACCGAGAGCGCCGCGGACACGGCGGCGGCATTGCCCCGGACAATGTAGGTATACACACGGCCCACATTGCTCACATGCAGCACATTCATCTCCGGCGGCAGGGCCGGGGGCTCCGGCGTGTTCCACACCACCTGGAGCTTGACGATGTTCTCCTGCAGGTCGCTGAGGCTGCGCTCCAGGAGCACCTTGCCCCGGTTCATGATGCCCACGTGGTCGCACACGTCCTCCAGCTCCCGGAGGTTGTGGGAGGAGACCAGCACCGTGGTGCCGTTTTCCGCCACGTCCCCCATCATGAGGCTCCACACCTGGCGGCGCATCACCGGATCCAGGCCGTCCACCGGCTCGTCCAGGATCAGGTACTTGGGCCGGCAGCTCATGGCCAGCCAGAAGGCCGCCTGCTTCTGCATGCCCTTGCTGAGCCGCCGCAGCATGGCCTTCTCCGGGATCTCGAAGACCTCCCGGAACTTCTCGTAGCGCTCCATGTCAAAGGTGGGATAAAATCCCCGGTAAAAGCGCATCATGTCCCGGAGGCTGGCGGAGGAGAAATAATACCAGTCGTCGGGAATCACCGCCAGCAGCGCTTTCTTGGCGGGATTTTCGTAAATGGGCTCCCCGTCCACCAGGATCTCGCCGCTGTCGGCCCGCAGGATCCCTGTCAGATGCCGGATGAGGGTGGACTTGCCCGCGCCGTTGGGGCCCACCAGCCCGTAAATGGCTCCGTCGGGGACGGTGATGGAGGCCCCGTCCAAAGCCGTAAAGCCGTCAAAACGCTTGACGGCATCGGTTACCTGGATCATTTCCCTTCCTCCTTTACCAGCGCCATGAGCTCCTCCTGGGTGACCCCCAGGTACCGCAGCTCCGCCACCAGCTCCGCCGCCTGGTTCATCAGCTCCTGCCGGCGGGCCTTGTCCGCCCCGGCATTGGCGGAGGCAAAGCTCCCCTTGCCGGGTACCGAGTAAATGTACCCCTCTCCCTCCAGCTCGTTGTAGGCCCGCTGGATGGTGTTGGGATTGATGGCCAGCTGAGCCGCCAGCGCCCGGACGGAGGGCAGCTTTTCATCCGGTGCCATGGCCCCGGTGACGATCAGCTTGCGCAGTCCGTCCTTGATCTGCTCATAAATGGGGCGGGCGTCCCGGTAGTTCAGGCTGATCACGTCCTCACCTTCCTTCTTGCGGCAGATTCGCCGCAACTGTATTAACTGTACTAACACAGTTAGAATACCACCTCCTGACAGCACTGTCAAGGGGGGTGGGCGTCCAAAATCTGACTTTTGGAGGGGAGGATGGATTTTTCTTGACTTCTTCCCCGGCGGCAAGCATCATAGTATGGTAAGTTCTGCCCCGGCACCGGGGCCCGCCGTCCTCCGGGGCGGAGAAAGGAGCACCATGAGCACCCGTCCCATTCTGAAAAACAAGACGTTTTTGTATATGACGGAGTTTTTCTCCGGCGTGGCGGTGATGGCGGTGGAGCTGGGTGCCAGCCGCCTGCTGGCCCCGTATTTCAGTTCCTCCCAGATCGTGTGGACCATCATCATCGGCACCATCATGATCGCCATGGCCCTGGGCAACCTCTACGGCGGCCGGGAGGCGGACAAGGACCCCAATCCCGACCGGCTCTACCGGCGGATTCTGATCTCTGCCGTGTGGATCGCCCTGATCCCGGTGGTAGGCAAGTATATTGTGCTGGGGGTTTCCGCAGCGCTGATCTTCACCGTCAGCACCAACTTTCTCATCATCGCCGCCTTTGCCGCCTGCATGGTGATCTTTGTCTTCCCGCTGTTCCTGCTGGGCACCGTCACCCCCTCCCTGGTGAAGTACGCCACGGACTCCCTGGACCACAACGGCCGCATCGTAGGGAATCTCGAGGCTTTCAACACCGTGGGCAGCATCCTGGGCACCTTCCTGCCCACCTTCGTCACGATTCCCGCGGTGGGCACCTCCGTGACCTTTTTGATTTTCTCCGGCATTTTGCTGATTTTGGGCCTGGTGTACTTCCTGAGCAGCAAGACCGGCCGCAGGCGCTGCGGCGCCGCCGCGGTGGCCTTTTTGCTGTGCGCCGTCCTGGGCCACACGGACTCCTTCGCCTTCTGGGAGCCGGACCTCCTCTATGAGGGGGAGTCCGTCTACAACTATTTACAGGTGAAGGAGACGGAGGACTCCGTGATTCTCTCCACCAACGTGCTCTTCGGCGTCCAGTCCGTCAAGCAGAAGGACGGCGGCCTCACCGGCATGTACTACGACACGGCCCTGGCGGCGCCGCTGATGGCCGGTGTCACGGAAAAAGAGGACTTTTCCATGCTGATTTTGGGCATGGGCAGCGGCACCTATGCCACACAGTGCCGGGAGTATTTCGGTCCCGGCCCCGCCATCGAGGGGGTGGAGATCGACCAGGATATCACGGACCTGGCCCGGGAATACTTTGACCTGCCGGAGGACGTGACGGTGACCACCTACGACGGTCGGGCCTACCTCCAGGCCATGGACAAGCACTACGACGTCATCATGGTGGACGCCTATCAGGACATCACCATCCCCTTCCAGATGTCCACGGTGGAGTTTTTCTCTCTGGTGGCGGACCACCTGACGGAGGACGGCGTCATGGTGGTGAACATGAACATGCACTCCGACGGGGAGGGCAGCATCAACGCCCACCTCTCCGACACCATCTCCTCCGTCTTTGAAAACGTCTATACCGCCGACGTGCCCCGCACTACCAACCGGGAGCTCTTCGCCTGGAACGGTGGGGACGCCCTGGAATCTCTGAAAAACGGCGCCGGCGCCACGCCTCACGCCGACCTGCGGGAGATGATGGAGGATGTTTCGGAGCGCCTGACTCCCTATGAGGCCGGGGATCTGCTCCTCACCGACGACAAGGCCCCGGTGGAGCTTCTGGGCATGGACGTCATCGACACCCTGATCCAGGATGAGGTGTCCCTCTACCGTGACATCTATGAGGAGGAGGGCCTCTCCGGCGTCATCGACAGCCTTCTGTGACCCTTCGCAGGGAAAAATCCCGGCGCGGCGGCAAAAAAAGCCTTAAAAGCGCAGATTTTTCCCTTTACAACCGGGAAAAACTATGATATATTCGTACAGCACGCAAATCTGCGGGCAAAACCGCCCCGACGCTTCGTTCCGCGGACTTTCACCGGCCCGGAGCGCAGTGACGCGGGTAAGAATATCAGAAAGGTGGAACCATCCATGCTTCGTAAGGAACAGAAGACCGCTATCATCGACGCCAACCGCACCCACCCCACGGACACCGGCTCTCCCGAGGTCCAGATCGCCATTCTCACTGAGCGCATCAACCAGCTCACCGAGCACATGCGCAACAATCCTCAGGACAAGCACTCCAACCGTGGCCTGCTGCAGATGGTCGGTAAGCGCCGCAGCCTCCTGGACTACCTCCAGAAGAAGGACATCGAGCGCTATCGTGCCCTGATCGCCAAGCTGGGCATCCGGAAATAAATCGGCACTGCGGGTGACGGAGAGGAATCTCCGTCACCCGTTTGTACAAAAACCACCCTTTTTTCGCCGGGAGTGCTGTCTTTTTGTGTTTGAAACTGTGCCCGAATCCCTTCTCGGACATGCTTTCAAATACGAAAAGCCGCTCCCGAGCACCTGTGCAAAGGAGATATGTTATGTCAACCATTATTACCAAGAGACAGTTCCCCAATTATCACAAGTATGAGATGGAACTGGCGGGCCGCCCCCTGACCCTGGAAGTGGGCAAGCTTGCTGAGCTGGCCAACGCCGCCGTCATGGTGGGCTACGGCGACACCCGGGTCCTGGTGTGCGCCACCGCCTCCCCCCGTCCCCGGGACGGCATCGATTTCTTCCCCCTGAGCGTGGACTTTGAGGAGAAGCTCTACTCCGTGGGCCGCATCCCCGGCTCCTTCAACCGCCGGGAAGGCCGTCCCGGTGAGAAGGGCATCCTGACCAGCCGCGTCATCGACCGGCCCATCCGTCCCCTCTTCCCCTCCGACTTCCGCAACGACGTTTCCATCATGGCCACGGTCATGAGCGTGGACCACGACTGCTCTCCCGAGATCGCGGGCCTCATCGGCACCTCCGCGGCTCTCGCCATCTCCGATATCCCCTGGAACGGCCCTGTGGGCGCGCTGAAGGTGGGTCTTGTGGACGGCAAGCTGGTCTTTAACCCCAACAGCGAGCAGCGCAAGGTCTCCGACCTGGACGTCACCGTGGTCTCCACCGCCAAGAAGGTGGTCATGATCGAGGCCGGCGCCAACGAGGTGCCCAACGATGTGATGTTCGAGGCCATCAAGTCCGCCCATGAGGAGAACCAGAAGGTCATCACCCTCATCAACCAGATGGTCGCGGAGATCGGCAAGCCCAAGTTCGACTATCCCCACGCCGACTTCAACCAGGAGCTCTTCGACGACATCGTGGCCAACTTCATGGACGAGGCCAAGGCCGCCATGGACACCGACGACAAGAACGTCCGGGAGGCCCGCTGGAATGCCATGATCGAGCACTGGCACGAGAAGTATCTGGAGCAGTACCCCGACATGGACAAGTACCTGGAGGAGTTCACCTACAAGTTCCAGAAGAAGATCGTCAAGGCCTGGCTGCTGGAGGGCCACCGTGTGGACGGCCGTCAGAAAAACGAGATCCGTCCTCTGGCCGCCGAGGTTGGCATCCTGCCCCGGGCCCACGGCTCCGGCCTCTTCACCCGGGGCCAGACCCAGGTACTCTCCGTGTGCACCCTGGACACTCTCTCTGCCTGCCAGAAGCTGGATACCATCTGGGAGGAGACGGAGAAGCGGTATATGCACCACTACAACTTCCCCGGCTACTCTGTGGGCGAGGCAAAGCCCGCCCGCTCCCCCGGCCGGCGTGAGATCGGCCACGGCGCTCTGGCTGAGCGTGCTCTGCTGCCGGTGATCCCCTCTGTGGAGGAGTTCCCCTACGCCATCCGCGTGGTCAGCGAGGTTGTCTCCTCCAACGGCTCCACCTCTCAGGGCTCCATCTGCGGTTCCACCCTGGCCCTCATGGACGCCGGCGTGCCCATCAAGGCTCCCGTGGCCGGCATCTCCTGCGGCCTCATCCAGGACGACGACGGCTCCTTCACCACCTTCATCGACATCCAGGGCGTGGAGGACTTCCACGGTGAGATGGACTTCAAGGTGGCCGGTACCAAGAAGGGCATCACCGCCATCCAGATGGACCTGAAGAACGACGGCCTTACCATGGAGATCATCAAGAACGCCCTGGACATCACCTACGACGCCCGGTGCGAGATCCTGGACCAGATCATGCTCCCCTGCATCTCTGAGCCCCGGAAGGAAGTCTCCAAGTACGCTCCCAAGATGCTGACCATGCACATCGATCCCTCCAAGATCCGGGAGGTCATCGGCTCCGGCGGCAAGGTGATCCAGAAGATCGTGGCCGACACCGGCGCCAAGATCGACATCAACGACGACGGCTCCATCTTCATCTCCGGCGTGGACGCCGCCAGCTGCGACGCCGCCAAGAAGTGCATCGACGACATCGTGTTCGTCCCCGAGGTGGGCGCCCTGTACTACGGCCGCGTGGTCCGTCTCATGACCTTCGGTGCCTTCGTGGAGCTGGCTCCCGGCAAGGACGGCCTGGTGCACATCTCCAAGCTGGCCGACCACCGCATCGAGAAGGTGGAGGACGCCTGCAAGATCGGCGACATGATGTGGGTGAAGGTCACCGACATCGACGAAAAGGGCCGCGTGAACCTCTCCCACAAGGACGCCATGCGGGAGATCAAGGCCAAGGAGGCCGCCGGCGAGCGCATCAAGTAAGCAAACTCCCTGTTCTGACACCCCTGCGGGGCGGGCATACGCCCGCCCCGCGTTTTTTATCCGCAAAGTTTCCCCTCCGGGGGAAACATTTTCCCGGGAAAGGAGCTTTTATGACCATCCGGCCCTGCACTGCGGCGGATCTTTCCGCCATCCTTTGGCTTTTTTACCACGCGGTACACACCGCCTGCGCTCCTTACTACACTCCCGCCCAGCTCTCCGCCTGGGCAACCGAGGAGCCGGACACCGCCCGCTGGGCCGAAAAGCTCCGGCAGGAGACGTTTTTGAAAGCGGAAGAGGACGGCGTCCTCCTGGGCTTCGGCGCCCTGGATGGGGCGTATCTGGACCTGCTCTACGTCCGGCCGGATGCCCAGGGCCGGGGCGTGGGAAGCGTGCTGTGCGATTTTCTGGAGCGCGGCTGCACCGGGGAGACCGTCACCGTCCACGCCTCCCGGGCCGCCCGGGGCTTTTTTGACCGCCGGGGCTACCGTCTGGTGCGCCCCCAGCAAGTGGCATTGCGGGGCCAAACCCTGGAAAACTTCGTCATGGAAAAGGAGCTGATCTGATGGACGTCATCGCCGCCATTGCCACCGGGGCCTCCCCCACCGCCATCGGCATCGTCCGGGTCTCGGGAGACGGGTGCTTTCCCCTGTGCGGCCGCGTGTTCCGCCCCGCCAACGGCCGCCCCTTCCACACCCAGGAGGCCCGGAAGATGACCTTTGGAGACGTGCTGGACGCCCAGGGACGCTGCATCGACCACGGCCTGGCCGTCCGCTTCCCCGGCCCCCACAGCTACACCGGGGAGGACTCCGCCGAATTTTACTGCCACGGCTCCCCGGTGGTGCTGCGGGAGCTCCTCTCCGCCCTCTTTGCCGCAGGTGCCCGGCAGGCGGGGCCCGGGGAGTTCACCAAGCGGGCTTTTTTGAACGGCCGCATGGACCTTACAGAGGCGGAGGCGGTGGTAGACCTCATCGACGCGGAGACTTCCGCCGCCGCCCGCAACGCCGCCGCCCAGCTCTCCGGCTCTCTGCGCCGGGACTTTCAGGCGGTGACGGATTCCCTGCTGGACATCGCCACCCGGTTTTACGCCGTGGTGGACTACCCGGACGAGGATATCCCGGACATCCACCCGGAGGAGGTGGACCGCTCCCTCACCGCCGCCGAGAACACCCTGACACGGCTGCTGGCCACCTGCGGCCGGGGCAAGGTGCTCAAGCGGGGCGTGGCCACCGCCATCGTGGGCCGTCCCAACGCAGGCAAGTCCTCCCTTTTGAACGCCCTGGCGGGGTATGAGCGGGCCATCGTCACGGATATCCCCGGAACCACCCGGGACACGGTGGAGGAATCCGTGGTGTGCGGCGGAGTACGGCTGCGGCTCATGGACACTGCCGGCATCCGCCATACGGAGGACACGGTGGAACGGCTGGGGGTGGAGCGCTCCCGGCAGGCCCTGGAGGCGGCGGACCTTGCCTTGGCGGTGGTGGACGGCTCCGCCCCCCTGACGCAGGAGGACGAAGAGATCCTGCGCCTTGCCGCCCGGTGCCCCCGGTGGATTTTCGTTGTCAACAAGGAAGACCTCCTCCCCGGTGAGGCCCGGATCCCCGCCCTGCCGGAAGGACTCCCCGCCCCCGGGGCGGCGGTGTGCCTGAGCGCCCTCACCGGCGCGGGGCTGGACGCCCTGGAGCAGGCGGTGGCGGCGCTGTTCCCGGAGGGGGATGTCCCCGAGGGATCCATCCTCACCAATGAGCGCCAGGAGCACGCCGCCCGCCGGGCCGCCCAGGCGGTACAGCGGGCCCGGGAGGCCCTGGAGGCGGGCTTCACCCCCGACGCCATCCTCACCGACGTGGAGGAGGCCCTGGACGCCCTGGGAGAGCTGACGGGCCGCACCGCCCGGGAGGAGATCGTCTCCGGTATTTTCTCCCGGTTCTGCGTGGGAAAATAAACGGCTCCACATGGTTCTCTGCCTTTCAAAAGGTGATTTACAAAATCACATCTCCGTGCTATACTTTCCTCTGTAAAATAAGGCCTGCCCGCTGGTACGGCGGGCAGGGAATCTGCCGCACAAGGAGGGAGACGCAGCATGCACGATCTGAGCGAACTGCAGGACCGGCTGCGCAAGGAACGGCCCGTCCCCTGGGACCAGCTGCCGGATTTTGCGCTGTACATGGATCAGGTCCTCAGCTATATGGACCGCCAGGTGATCCGGTTTGACGAGGACGACGGCCTCACCGCCGCTATGGTGAACAACTACACGAAAAGCGGTCTGGTGCCCCGGGCCAGCGGGAAAAAGTACGGCCGGGAGCATCTGGCCTACCTCACCGCCATCTGCATCCTCAAGCGGGTGATGTCCACCCGGGACATGGATCTGCTGATCCGGGAGGAGCTCCAGGGGGAGCGCCCCGTCTCCGACGGGTACGCCGCCTTCTGCGCAAGCCTGGACAAGGCCCTCTCCCTCACCGCCGACGAGATCGCCCAGCGCACGGAGCCGGACGATCTGGCGGACGCCGCCATCCACTTTGCCCTCATGAGCTACGCCGCCGGCGTGGCCAGCAGCCGCTATGTGACCCTCCTGCGGGAGGCAAAGGGCTGCGGTGAAGCCGAGAAGCCCAAGCGGGAGAAAAGCAAAAAGGAAAAGGAGCTGGGATGAGACATGGGTGAATTTGTCATCATGACCGACAGCTGCTGTGATATGACCGCCGCCATGGCGGAGGAGCTGGGCCTCTGCGTGCTGCCCCTGAGCCTCCACATGGGAGACCGGGTCTATCACAACTATCTGGACGGCCGGGAGATCGGCTTCCAGGATTTCTACGCCCGGATCCGCAGCGGTGAGACCGCCACCACCTCCGCCGTCAACGTAGGGGCCTTTGAGGTGAAGATGCGGGAGATCCTGGGCCAGGGCAAGGACATTTTGTGCATCAACTTTTCCTCCGCCCTCTCCACCACCTACCAGTCCGCCACCATCGCCGCGGCGGACCTGCGGGAGGAGTTCCCGGACTCCAAGGTCTTCGTGGTGGATTCCCTGTGCGCCTCCCTGGGACAGGGCCTTTTGGTGTACCTGTGCGCCCAGGAGCAGCGCAAGGGCCGCTCCGTGGAGGAGGTCCGGGACTTTGCCGAGGCCACCAAGGGCTCCATCTGCCACTGGTTCACCGTGGATGATCTGAACCACCTGAAGCGGGGCGGCCGGGTCAGCGCCGCCACCGCCTTCTTCGGCACCATGCTCTCCATCAAGCCGGTGCTCCACGTGGACGACGGCGGGCACCTGGTGCCTGTCAGCAAGACCCGGGGCCGGAAGGCCTCCCTGCTGGCCCTGGTGGACCACATGGAACAGACCGCCCTGGACGCCTCGGGCGGCACGGTGTTCATCTCCCACGGTGACTGCGAGGCGGACGCCCGGTTCGTGGCGGACGAGATCACCCGCCGGTTCGGCAACCGGGACATCTCCATCAACTTCGTGGGCCCCGTCATCGGCAACCACTCGGGCCCCGGCACAGTAGCCCTCTTCTTTGTGGGCTCCAAACGATAAATCAGCCTGCGCGTCCGGAGGGAGCTCCTTCCGGACGCCGCGCGTCTTTTCCCCCCGGCACTTTCCGCCGGGCCATTTTCTCCGCCCCCCGGGCGGATCTGCTGCAAGGAGCTTGATTATGAACTGGCTGGAACTGCACATCGACACCACCCACGCCGGACTGGAGCCGGTGGAGACCCTCCTCTCCTCCCTGGGCATCGACGGCGTGGTCATTGACGACGAGACGGAATTCCACGACTTTCTGGAAAACAACCGCCAATACTGGGACTATGTGGACGAGGATCTGGAGGCGGCCATGCGGGGCCGCTCCCGCATTACCTTTTATCTGGAGGCCGGAGAGGCGGGCTTTTCCCAGATGGCCCTGGTGCGCCTGGCCCTGGAGGATCTCAAGGCCAAGCGGGACGACTGCGGCAGCCTCCTTCTGACCATGGACACCATCCAGAACGCCGACTGGGAAAACAACTGGAAGCAGTACTACAAGCCCATGGAGATCGGAGAGCGGCTGCTGGTGATCCCCCAGTGGCTCCAGGAGGATGAAAAGGTCAAGCGGCTCCTTGCCCAGGGCCGGGTGCCTCTGGTGCTGGACCCGGGCCTCACCTTCGGCACCGGCAGCCATGCCACCACCCGGCTGTGCCTGACGGCCCTGGAGTCCCTGATCCACGGGGGCGAGGAGGTGCTGGACCTGGGCTGCGGCAGCGGCATCCTCTCCATTGCCGCCCTAAAGCTGGGGGCCAAACACGCCTTTGCCTGTGACATCGACGACAAGTGCCAGGACGTGGCCTATGAAAACGCCGCCCTCAACGGCATCGGCGCCGACACCTACACCGTGGAGGCCGGGGACATCCTCTCCGACAAGGGCCTCCAGCAGAAGATCGGCGGGGGTTACCAGGTGGTGCTGGCCAATATCGTGGCGGACGTCATCATCGCCCTGGCCCCGGCGGTGCGGGGACTGCTGGCGGAGGACGGGTGCTTCGTCTGCTCCGGCATCATCGACGACCGGGCGGAGGAGGTGGCGGCGGCCCTCACCGCCGCGGGCCTTAAAATTCTGGACACCCGCAGCTCCGAAGGCTGGTTCTCCTACACCTGCCGGTAAGGCGTTTCCCGAACTTGCATAGAAAAGCGCGCGGCGTTTGCCGTGCGCTTTTTTCCGCCCTTCGACACGCTCCCCCATGCTTTTCATGTCTTTCGGAGTAGAATGAGGGAAATGACAGGAGGTGGTCCCATGA
>PPYF01639070.1_pt1 | contig 53952 bp, 48 predicted proteins | sample 1559871 | NCBI WGS metagenome assembly PPYF01 (sample SAMN08240021, study PRJNA423297) | Human gut metagenome, whole genome shotgun sequencing project.
AACGGTGCGTCGTCATCATTTCCTCCCTTTTCGGGGTCGTAGTTTTTCAAATAGTCACATTTTGTAAAAATAAACGGATTGTTTGCAGTAAAGTATACACGCATTCTGTCAATTTTTACAGCATTCAACCATTTCTTGGGGAATGTGTAGCCCAGTGAAATGGTTTTTACTTTCAGATAAGAACCGTCAAAATAGTTAGCCCATTGTTGATACGGGTCCTGTCCGTTTGTAATACTTGCATCCGGACGAGGATAGCGGGCACTTTGATTTTCAGGAGTCCAGTAGTCACATACGGTAGGTGAAGGCGTCAGACCGTCTGTACGATACCATCCGGTCAGACCGTAAGGGATTGTCCAGTCCCACCGGGCAATCAACAAAATGCTCAGGTCGAAATTCTTATAATTAAAATTATTAAGTAAACTGCCCGACCATTTCGGTGTGGCGCTTCCTAGAACATAATAGTCATCCGCATTCAGCTTGTAATCGGGAGTACCATTTTCTGCAATATGAACTTGTCCGGGTTTCTGACTGTATTTGGCTGCTTCTTCTGCTTCGGCTGTACCCCATATTCCGGCATACTTGTATCCGTAATAAGTCTTGATTGCCTCACCGGGAATCAGGTAGTAGTCTCCGAACTGAAGCGGGCCTTCGCTGGTTGTTTTTATCACTTCTTCTTTGTTGGTTGAGAATGCCAGTGTGGTGCTCCATTGGAATTCAGGTCCGACAAAGTTACGGCTGGTAATGCTTAATTCCACACCTGTATTGCGTGTTTCGCCTACATTAGACCATATTTTGAAAGGAGAGGAGCCGTAACCTCCCGTTGCATAGGGCAGGTTTTTCTCGAATAAAATATCTTTGGTGTCTGTCCGATACCAGTCGAACGCCACGTTCAGTCTGTCACTGAATAATCCCAAGTCGAATCCCAAATCTGTCATATAAGATTTTTCCCATCCCAGACTCTTGTTGGCGATGGATTGGGAATAACCGCTATAAGGGACTCCTACATCTTGAAATCCGATAATGCCTGTGCGGCTGTAATCTAATGTGGCGTATTCTGAAGCACCGGCATTACCGGTGACACCGTAACTGGCGCGTAATTTCAGATTGGAAACAGCTTTTACATTCTGCATGAAGGGTTCATCACTGATGCGCCAGGCAATAGCTCCTGCGGGGAACATATCCCACTTGTTTCCATCTGCCAAGATGGATGAACCGTCCCAGCGGCTGCTTAATGTCAATAGGTAACGTCCTTTATAGCTATAGTTGATACGGGCGACATAGGACATTTTTTGGCTACCTACATAAGAAGAAGAAACTGTGGGTGTACCGGTTGCAGCACCTAAATTATGGTATAGATAAGAATCCGTATCAAATTTGTTGGCAGTGGCGGTCGCTTTTTCTTTTTGGTCTTTTGACCATTCAGTGACTCCGGTTATTGTGAAATCGTGATCCTCTTTTATTTTGAAGTTATATGTCAGGATATTCTGCCATTTATAATTATAAGTGAAGGTGTTGGGGATAGTGGCTTGCACTAGCCCGCTTTCCAGTCCCTGATATGATTTTGTGCCGGTATACTTACTTTCTTTCATATTCCGGAAATATCCGCCAAGCAGACTCTTGAATGAAAGTCCCTTTAACGGGGTCAATTCTACATAAATCTGTGGGGCTACGCTCAATGTCTTTACATTATTTACATATTGGTCTTCTCCCATATCGGCCAGCGGATTCATGTTGCCGTCTCCCAACGGGTAGTCTACCAGATTGCCGTCTTCATCATAAGGAGTACCCAATGGCGGCATACAGAGAATACGGTTCCATATACGGCTGTAACGCTTGTCATTTTCAGAATACATGGCATATAGGTTTAGTCCGTATTTTACCATTTCATTGGCTTTAAAATCTATTTTGGCACGTGCCGAGTAGCGTTCCAGTTCGTCTCCTTTCAATAATCCTTCCAAATTGTAATATCCTAAAGAAAAATAAGAGGTGACCCGGTCATTAGAATAAGATGTGCTTAGATTGTAGCTATTGGTGATACCGGTTTGTGAAGCTAAATCAAACCAGTCCACCCATTGATTGTTGTCTATATATTTTTGCATATAGCTGGGAAAAAGATTCCCGTCATCGGCCGGGCTGTTCCAGGCACCTACCGTTCTTTGTGCTTCTCTGCGGAAATTAATGTAATCCTCTCCACGATTTACTTCGGGGAAGCTGGAGATGACATTCCAACCATAGTAGGCATCCAGATCAATGGAGAATTTATCTTTTTTAGGAGTTTTGGTGGTGATGATGATAACTCCATTTGCTCCGGCAGCACCATAAACAGCTGTAGAGGAGGCATCTTTCAGTACTTCAATAGAAGCGATATCATTCGGATTCAATTCATCGTAAGAGCCTTCCATTCCGTCAATGATGAATAACGGGCTATTGTCACCATTGATGGAGCGTGTGCCACGTAGGGTCATGTTCACTCCGGAACCGGCTTCTCCGCTACTGCGAGTGATATCCAAACCTGCCACCTGTCCTTGAATAGCTTCTAGTACATTGCTGGTTGGCATTCGGACAATATCCTCACTTTTTACGGAAGCAACAGCTCCAGTCAAATCTCTTTTTTTTACAGTACCGTATCCTATCACCACCACTTCATCCAATGTCTGGGTATCAGGCTGCATTTTGATATTCAATTGTGTGTTTTTGCCAATGGTTATTTCCTGGGTTTTATATCCTATATAGGATATTTCGAGAACATTTTTTCCGGCAGGAACTTCCAGTGCATAATTCCCGTCAAAATCCGTGATGGTTCCTATGGTGCTTGCACCTTTGATTATGACGGATACCCCGATTAAAGGTTCATTGTTCTCATCAATAATTTGACCTTTGATGGTACGTCCTTGCAGGATCGATTGAACCGATTCATTTTTCACTATGTTACTTGACTTTGCATGCGAATAGGCAACCGGTATGCATAGGACTATTGACAATCCTAAAATAAGGGGACTACGCATAAGGCTGCTTTCCCGGTTTTGTTTTGGATTTTTCTTCATGTTTTTCATTTTTGCTTCTTTATTAATTCACTATTTGTTTTTAAAGGTTGATTGTTATATCAAGTTGTTGAATCAGTTTGGTTTCAATCGTAAACTTATTATGTTAGATTAATCTTGGTACTGATATACATATCTACACTGGAAAATCATAGAAAGGCTGGAGTCGGGAAATCCCCGAACCAGTCTTTTCTATTTGTAAGGTTCTTATCCTTGATGTATTGGGTGAACATCGTGTATTCCTTGTGAATGATGTACACCTAAAGACACGTGAGTGCCGATACAATGAAGTTCGTGATGCACAAGACATCACTACTCTTGTACTGAACATCGGACATAATTTTGTAAACGGCATGACAGAACAAGCCTTGCTTGAGCGTACACAATCTATCCACAAGGAGGATTTCAAGTTTGGCACTGACAATTACTTGTTGATTACCAAAGTAGATTTGAATAGATAACCATTTAAAACTGAATATTATGCAAAAGGATTTTATTACAGTAACTCCCGATAGTGGCAATGGAAATGGAACTGTAACAGTTGCAGCTTCTCAGAACCCTACAACATCACAAAGAAGTTCTTTTATTGAAGTGTCGGGTGGAGGAATTACAAGGCGCATAAGTGTCAACCAAGAATCGGGAGGGACGGTTATCTCTATAAAGGGGGCTTCCGCAATTCAAGGAAGACCAACACTTGTTAGAGCGAATGCAAGCGATAACGTAAATACGGATGTAAACGTTTCTCTTCATTGGGTTTATAGTCCCAGCAGTCAATCTGGTGATGTGGTTGTAACGATTAGTAGTGGTGAAAATATGTCAAATATTGCGCAAATATCCGCCAACTCACTTCCTAATACAGTTGTAACCGTTACAGGAGTATCTCCAGCAAAGTCGTCCACGCAGATTTATTCCTATTGAAAGCGTACGGAAACGAATTATTTACTATATTTGCACAAGCCTTTCGAGGCAATGACATTGTTGGTAAATTACAAGGAAAGTGCCTTGATACTCGAAGAATCGCCAATTCAACAAAAGTACAAACAAGGCACAGAGGGCAACCTATATCAAGTGGGCTGCTCATCTGTGTGTTTGTACAAGCGTTTGGCGATGCTTTCGAGTATGCACAGGTGGCAGTCCCACTTTCTTTATATATAACGTAATTTCTCACTGGCTGTCTGAGAAAAACTCGAAAATTTCGCCATTATGAAAAAGTATTTCGTTCTGTTCACGTTACTGCTGATTGCAGTGGTGTCAAATGCACAAGAATCAATAACCGATTCTTTAGGTTGTTATGAAAGTTCCAGTGTCAAGTTTTGTTCCTATAAGGAAGCCTATCTTAAAAATGATATGGCAGGTGTCGTTAGACTTGATGAATTTGAAGTCAGTTATGACAAATTAGGGAAAGCATATACCGTATATGTCAGATTTGATTCAAGTATAGTAAATGCAGAAGTAAAATACGTGCGTGGCTCCGTTTCAGAGGGGTATCTATATGACGGTGTTGTCAAAAACAGTAGAGACCAAGAAAAAGTTACTGTATTTTGTAAAAACAAATTAAGCCTTTATACTCAAAATCATGGGGTGGCTTCTAAAAGTATTATTAAGGACTATGAAAAAGAGGGTATCAACCTTATTTTCCCTAAAACATATATAATATCTTCTGTCGTTCCTATCAAGAACTAAAGTTGTTTTAAAATTGAATTAAATCCCCCTAAATCAGCCGGACTAAGTTCCGGCTTTTTTATTAGTCCGTTTTTAGGGTCTATAAGCAATGGCAATGCCTCTGCGAGTAACTTCTTAAAGACTTGTTTAGTTTTCGCTTTAGACGATTTATAGAGGTGATTTATTACGGTAAACTTGTAACCTTTTCCAAGCCAGTCCCAAGTGAACACATATTGCTGGGGAATGTCATCAATAGACAGGTCGTTAAAATAGGTATCAATGATAAGTTGTACACCCTCTGTCCTTATGGCTACCGCTTCATCGAACATTTCAATATAGGGAACAACGATTGTTCCAAGTTTAAATTCTGTTGGTTCTTTTCTCCTTTTCATATTAAGCCACTGATTTTCTGATTTGCTTGTATGTATAACGTGTGTCAGCGCAGCAGAGGAAGCAGTTAAATCGGTCTGAATTGCTGACGTCTCTCAAATTGTATCTATACACAAACTCATCAACGTATTTCTGCAAATACTTTTTGAGCAGAGTTCTGTATGTACCTTTGACCATACGCTTGAAATGCGTCCAAGCTCCCTCTATTCTGTTGGTTGTTATATGTTCATAGCTGTATAGTTTCTTACTGTGGTCAACGTAGAAACGGGTATAAGTAAAGCCTATTTGATTGTAGGCATCATTCTCATCTGTATATATGATTGCATCGGGGTGTATGTATTCTTTAATGAATGCAGACAGGGTATCGGATTTTGTATCAGGTGTTACCCGTGCATTCATCAGATTTTCCCGTTGTATCATTCCAACGACAGGTGCTTTGTCCTTGTGGGAGCGTCCTTGTGAATGAGGTACTTTCTTATCCCAATGACGATTTCCGTTTCTTCCGCCAACAAGAGTTTCGTCTATTTCAACAGTTTCTTCTAAGAAGTTCTCATTGGCGAGGCGCATTGCATGACGTATTTTATGCAACATATACCATGCTGTCTTTTGCGTTACTTCTATATCATTTGCGAGTTGATAGGAAGAAAGACCTGTTTTGTGATTGGTGACAAGCCAAATGGCGATAAACCATTTACGCAAACTTATCTTTGTCTTTTCAAACATCGTACCTGTACGAACGGTAAAGTTCTTACCTGTATTCTTACAGCGATATTTGCCACTTTTCAATTTATAAACTTTAGAGGTCTTGTCAAATGGTGAAACAGGTTTTCCATGCCAATTAATGGCTTCAAGATGTTTAATACAGGCTTCTTCCGTAGGAAAGAGTTCATAAAGAGCCATGATTGATTTAGCATTAAGTTCAAACGGGTCTTTCATAAGGCTGTCCTCCAAACTTTTAATGATGTTACAATTTACAAAGATTGATTTGTTCAACAATGAGTTCACGGAGAAAATCTTGATAAAAATCTGATAATCTCCTGTGCGTATAACGAAAAAGTAGAAGGCGGAGTAAGTCGGATTTGAGTTAAATGATGTGAAGATGGTATGGAAAGATACGTTATATAGTTGTCATGCTAATATAATCGAAATCTTTCTGCACAATATTTCAACAACATGGCAATAACAAAAGCCGATACAAGTATGTTTTCGGCTTTTGTTTTGACAATAAAGGAAAGAGAATAGTTAAATAAATAGAAAAGACTGGTTCGGGGATTTCCCGACTCCAGCCTTTCTATGATTTTCCAGTGTAGATATGTATATTATTTATAAATATTAAAATGATTTCTTTATTTTATTTTTAGTGCACTGTTTGTGTTATAATTATCTTGTAGGTGCAAAAATATACGAAAGTAATCGAAGATAAAAGTGAATATGCTATGTTGTTGAACATATCTATATCAAATTCTATTTTATTGTTTTATTATAGCTGAAATCTGGTGTTGGAAATATTAAGATAAAAAAGTCCCCGGATAAGAACGCCTTTCTTATCCGGGGACTTTTTTAAATATTATAAGATGTATTCTTTATCGGTTTTTATACATTCTTTCATAATACTTTTGGTAATCGCCACTTGTTACATTTTCCACCCATGCTTGATTTTCCAGATACCATTGGATTGTTTTTACAATACCGGTTTCGAATTTTGTTTCAGGATACCATCCTAATTCATTAGTGATTTTGGTAGGATCGATAGCGTAACGTTGGTCATGTCCCAAACGGTCTTTGACAAAGGTGATTAATGATTCGTTAATCCAGTCGATAGAGATCTCACCTTTATCGTTCAACTCTTTTTTCTTCAAGATTTTGCGATATTCGGGAGTTTCCGTCATCATCCGGTGAATAGTGGCTATGGTAAGTTTTACTATCTCTATGTTTTCTTTCTCATTGTGTCCGCCTACATTATATACTTCCCCTTCGCGGCCCTTGCGCAGAACCAAATCGATGGCTTTGCAATGGTCTTCTACATATAACCAGTCGCGTACATTCTTTCCGTCACCATATACGGGAAGTTTCTTTCCTTCCAAAATGTTTTTAATGATCAGCGGAATCAGTTTTTCGGGAAAATGGTACGGACCGTAATTATTGGAACAGCGGGTAATGGTTACCGGCATTTTGTAAGTATCACGATAAGCCATGACAATCATATCAGCGCTTGTCTTGGAGGCACTATATGGGCTGTGCGGACATAAAGGAGTTGTTTCAGTAAAGAAACCTTCTGCTCCCAGGCTGCCGTATACCTCATCTGTAGATACCTGGTGGTAACGTACATCTTTACGCCAGGTAGGATAACCATTCTCATCTTTTCCCGTCACCCAGGCACGGCGGGCCGCATCCAGCAGGTTTTGAGTTCCCAAAATATTAGTTTGCAGAAACAATTGTGGGTTTTCAATACTGCGGTCTACATGGCTTTCTGCTGCAAAATTCACGATGTAGTCAAACTTGTATTCTGCGAATAGTTGGTCTGCCAAATCACGGTCGCATATATCTCCTTTTACGAAGAAACAACGTTCATTATCAATGTCTGATGCAATAGTTCCCAGATTGCCGGCATAAGTCAAGGCATCCAGTACCACCACCCTGATGTCGTCATGTTTGGCTAGGATGTATTTTAAATAGTTGGCTCCGATAAATCCGGCAGCTCCTGTAACGAGATAAGTCTTCATATTGTTTTTGATATTAGTGCGTGCAAAGTTCGGAAAGATTTTTTAATCTTACAACTTATCCGCCAGTTCTATTACTTCTAAATCTTTAAATTCTCCATTATCGATACAAAAACGTACCAATGTTCTCACTTTATGAAATCCGGAAATACCTGCTGCTCCCGGGTTGATGTGTAACATATCCAGTGTCTTGTCATATTTCACCTTTAATATATGCGAATGTCCGCTGATAAAAAGCTGGGGAGGTTTCACCAGCAGGCTGCCGCGGATGGAAGGATCATAGTTGCCCGGATATCCGCCTATATGCTTTATCAACACCTCGGCACCATCTACGGTGAAGCGGTTGGTTTGAGGATAAAGTCTGCGTATGTCCTGCCCGTCAATATTTCCATATACAGCCCGGAAGGGGCGGAAAGCGGACAGTTTCCGGGCGACTTCCACCGAGCCGATGTCTCCGGCGTGCCATATTTCATCACAATTCTCAAAGTATTTCAAGTATTTGTCATCCCAAAATGCATGAGTATCCGATAATAATCCGATTCTTGTCATAGTTTTTTTGTTTATTATCGACAAAGGTACTATATTTGGAACAAATCTAAGCATAATATGGAGAGCAAATATCATTATTTCAAGCGTGATATCAGTTGGTTGTCTTTCAACTATCGCGTGTTGTTGGAGGCGGATGACGACTCCCTTCCGTTGTATGAACGGATTAACTTTATCTCTATATATTCTTCTAATCTGGAGGAATTCTACAAGATTCGTGTAGCGGAACATAAAGCCATCGCTTCCGGTGGCCAAAGTGATGATATGACACAGGAAGAAGCCAGACACCTGATACATCAGATAACCGAAGCTGTCAATAGCCAGATGGAAGACCGTATCCGCATTTATGAGCATAAGATTGTTCCGGCTTTGCGCAGGCATCATATTATTTTTTATCAAAGTAAACAGGAGGTAGAGCCTTTTCATCAGGAGTTTATCAGTAATTTCTTTAAGGAAGAAATTTTTCCCTATCTTCAACCTGTTCCGGTATGCAAGAATCGAATCAAGACTTTTTTACGTGACAACCGTTTGTATCTGTCGGTACGCGTGACGCGCAAAGACACGGGGGAAAAGGAATACTATATTATCAAATTGCCTTATAGCAAAGTTCCCCGTTTCATAGAACTTCCCCGACAGGGAGAAAACTTTTACCTGATGTATATGGAAGATATTATAAAGGCGAATATCAACCGTATGTTTCCGGGCTATGATTTGGATTGCAGTTATTGTTGCAAGATATCTCGTGACGCCGATATTTTCGTGGATGATGCAACCAGTTCCGAAGTTATGGTGGAACAGTTGCGTAAAAAGGTGAAAAAGCGTAAAATAGGTGCTGTATGCCGTTTTGTCTATGACCGCAAGATGCCTGCGGATTATCTGGAGTTTCTGGTCGATGCATTTGGCATCAATCGTGATGATTTGGTTCCGGGAGACAAACACTTGAACTTGGAGGATTTGGCTCATCTGCCTAATCCCAGTAAGGAACTTTGTACCCAATTGAAACCTCGTCCCATGACATTGAATTGTTTGGATGAGAAAGAATCCATATTCCGTTATGTGAGCAAGAAGGATTTGATGTTGCATTTCCCTTATCATTCTTTTGAACATTTCATCCATTTCCTGTATGAGGCCGTTCATGACCCGTCCTGTAAGGAGATCATGATTACCCAATATAGGGTGGCGGAAAACTCGGTTGTTATCAATACGCTGATTGCTGCTGCGCAGAATGGTAAAAAAGTAACTGTTTTTGTAGAACTTAAGGCCCGTTTTGACGAAGAAAACAATTTGGCTACCGCCGAGATGATGAAGCGGGCGGGGATACATATTATTTTCAGTATACCGGGATTGAAAGTGCATGCCAAGGTGGCGCTTGTACTGCGGTATAACAAAGAGGGAAAACAGACTCGCAGCTATGCTTATATCAGTACCGGAAATTTCAATGAGAAGACTGCCCGGATATATGCTGATTCCGGTTTGTTCACTTCCAACGAGATTATTGTGAATGATCTGTATACTTTATTCCGGGTATTACAGAAAGAAGTGACTGAACCCAAATTCAAGCGTTTGTTGGTAGCCCGTTTTAATCTGCTGCCGGAACTGAGAAGACGTATCGGATATGAGATAAATATGGCAAAGGCGGGAAAAGAAGCGCGGATTATCTTAAAAATGAATGCGCTGCAAGATCCTGCCATGATAGATGAATTATATAAGGCTAGTGAGGCAGGAGTGAAAATAGACTTGATAGTACGTGGTATCTGCTGCTTGATTCCCAATCAGCCTTATAGCAGAAATATCCGTATCACTCGCATTGTGGACAGCTTTTTGGAACATGCCCGGGTGTGGTATTTCCACCATGGAGGAAAACCGCTTCTGTTCATGGGTTCGCCGGATTGGATGAGGCGCAACCTGTACCGGCGTATAGAGGCCGTTACCCCCATTCTTGACGAAGATCTGAAACAACAACTGATAGATATGCTGGCTATTCAGTTAAAAGATAACAGAAAAGCCGGTTGGGTGGATGAAAATCTGAATAATGTGTTGAAAAGGAATCCGGAAGAAGAACCGGTACGGGCGCAATATGCTTTTTATGAATACTTGAAGAGGAAGAATAAATGAAGAATATGAAATAACATATTTTATCTTATTTGAAATGATTATCCGCAATCATACCACCGGATGATAAATGGAAATTTATAAAACGGGGGGATGGAATGCGAACTACACGGACGAAGCGGACAAAAACGGACTTAAAATTTAAATTTGTACTTGCAAACCCAATGACAGGTAAAGTAAAAAAATCCGTGTTCCATCCGTCATCCCATTCTATAAACAAATATTTTGTGGTATGATTGAGGATTATCATTTCATATATTCCCAATGGAATGGACTTTTACATATTTGTCTGCCCGAACCACCGTCCACGACTTCCAAAAAACAAAAGTACGGTTTCAAAAAGCCGCGTTTTTTCCTGTCGGAGGGTCCGGAATCCTGATACAAGTTCTGCCGGATCTTGCAACAAGTTTCGCAAATTCTTGCAACAAGTTCCGATTCACGCCCTCACTATTCCGGTAGAAGTGGTTCCTGCCAGAACACCAGCCCACGCGCTGAAAGAACTTGTTCTTTTCGAAAAACATAAGTTCCATTAAAAAAAAGATAAGGATGTCTTTAGCAAAAGAAAAGGACCTTTTTAAAAAACGAACTTATCTTTTTTACCTGCCTGCAAGACCGGCACTTCCCCACTTGCCATCGAATGTTCCTGGAGAACGACCAGGCATTTTCTCCAAGCTCTTACTTCTTTTTGTGCCGGGAAAGTTGTCTTTTTTCGTGTCCGACCTCGGATAATGATAGGTCTTGAAACTGTCTTGAGAGTTTTCGAGATCTCATAACACCTTACTTTTACCGGCTGAAACATCTGCAAGCGGGCTGAAACAATTAAAAGGCCGAATCCTTCAGCCGGAACGCCCGTCAGCAAAGGGTTTGCGGAGTGGCTGTAACATCTGAAGGATTTTTCAGCCCAATCCCAAGGAGGATATAGCGGATAGTTTAGTTTTGACACATCCGGTTTTAACAGGTCTGTTTGTAAAAGATATGTAAGATGCGGCGATGCATGATACATAATGATTATCCGCCATCATACCACCGGATGATAAATGGGAATTGATGGATGGAACGCGGATTTATTTCGTTCTATAAATTAAAATTGGAACACAAATGATACAAATTAATAACAGTACAGCATGGATATAAACCTGCCGGAGGTTAGATTTGTGTCATTTGCGTTCCGGTTTAACCGATAAATAATTGATATTGTTATGAAAAAATTATATATAACTTTCTGCCTCTTACTGGTTTCTCTTTGCATACATGCACAGATGATTAGTGGAATAATAGTGGATGAAAAAAACAGCCGCTAGAGTTTGCCAATATAGTGTTGTTTTCTTTGCCTGATTTTACTTTTTTACAAGGTACTATCAGTGATCAAACCGGAGCTTTTAATATAAAATCAAATGAAACAAAAGGAGTATTACCAATTTCTTCAGTTGGCTATTCCACTATTCTCCTACCTTGCACTAGTTCAAATATGGGAACAATACAACTATATTCAGATGCGCAACTATTATACTCTCGTCCATATTATGCTCAGTTGCGAAGTAATGTAATGTATATTAATCGGTATACATATGAGGGTGGTAATCCTTTTTTATTACCTTCTTTATCTCATAATATAACTTTAGGAACAACTTATAAATGGGTATACTTATCAGCCGGATATCAATATGTTAAAGATGCGATTATTTCTTTTAGTGGAGCTTATTCAGAAGATGATCCTACGATTGCTTTAATTAATATGATTAATGCACCAGACTATGATAAGATTTTTGCCTCGCTGGTTTTATCACCTACTATGGGGCTTTGGTCTCCACAGAACAAAAGAATCGTATGTAATAAAAAACTTAGTTTGACGGCTAAGGGGTTCAATCTGCCCCTATGGAATAATTGGACTTGGCTTACTCCATTCATTTCCGTCTTAGCTGTGTTACCATTTCCCTGAACCAGGGATAATTTAGCCAGATATATTCATACCAGCGGTTCAGTCTTCTTTTCCATTTCCTACTCCACGGATACAACTCCCACCATTTTAGTTGAAAATCCGTTTTCTGCATAAATTCGTGGGTGGGAAACAGAGTAAGAGTTATTCCTCTTATCCATAATGTTTTCATTTGGTTTTCCCAATATTGCATAGGGCCGAATCCCGGCTCCCAAATAATGAAGCGGCCTTCATGAATGCCATAACAAACCACATATCCCGGTACTTCGAAATCATTGATGGCAAAAAGTATGGCAGGAAATTTTCTGGTGGACAATTGTTCCATGTTTTGCAAGCAGATTTCCGCTTCCATTCCTGCACGTATAGCTGCCTGTTTCATACCCATCAACGTATATTTTCCATCTACTTTACACCATTCGGCTAGTGTGCGTGCATCTTGTTGACCGCCATAGTATTTCATGACAGTGAGCAGACAGGCCACTTCCATGGGACATTCGTCACTGGAACGGACAAATGATTTTTTTATTCTGTCAAGTTCGTCTTCAGTCATAACTTAATTTATTTTTCATGGCAGGAGCAAAACAGCAACGCGGATCGGGAAAATCCCAACAATCCTTTCCATAAGCTTTTATGATATCACTCCAGCAACGGTTCTGATAACTGAAACAGTCTTCAAAAAGACGGCATTCCCTGCATGGACTCTCTTTGTTGATATCCTGACGTGACAAGGAACAAAGGTGCAAGGCTTGAGGGGAATGCCAGACTTCTTTCAGACTTTGTGTGGTTACATTCCCTATGATAAATTGTGGATGCCAGTAAAGTTGCTCGCATACAGTCACTTTACCATCAGGCAATATAAACATATGAGTGGTCAATGCAGAGCATTCGCTTCCTTTGAAACACCGGCTTCCACCCCAGGTATCTTGATAGTTTTTATCGGTTACTTCTTTCCCTAAAATCACGGGAAAGGAAACCTGTGTGAGAAGAGGGCGTATTTGGTTGAATACCTTTGTAATTTGCGCTTTAGTAGGTTTCAAATGCGAAAATACATTATACTCTTTGTATATGGAATTACTGGCGGGGATAATACGCCAGTCGCGTATATGCTTCAGATGAGATAATTCATGCAGTAATTCTGCCAAGACATTCATCTGGCAATTGTAGTTGGTCAGCACAGATGAAATCTGATAATTCAGTCCGCTGTCATCCAGTAATTGCAGGCCGTGAAGCATCTCTTTGGCATAATTTCCGTTTACTCCCAGTGAGGCGGTCAGTATTTCGGAATGAATGGCATCCAGTGAAATTTGAACAATTCCCTGATACCCTGTTTCCTGTACATCTTGCAACAGTTTTTGGGTTACAGGCATTTTGGTCGATATGAATTCGGGGGCAATACCCCGTTTTACCAATTCTTTTAATATGATTTTCCAGTCTTTATGCAGGAATATTTCACCACCTATCAGATTTACTTGTTGTACTTGCAGGTCTGAAGCTTCCTTGATCAGCTCCATCATGCGTTGGGTGGTGAGTGGGGATTTTATTTGCGTTGATGTATCTGCATAGCAATACTTACAATGCGTGACACATTGGTTGGTCAGCATGAATGTGAGGAGCAACGGACCGGAATACAGCCTTCTTGTAGTAAGATCCAGTTTTTTCCAGACAAAAGAATTTGCTTGCAGCCGGTCAAAACGCAATGCTTTGCCTGCCTTTTCCGCTTCAATCAATATACGTTTGGGAAAATAAATTTCTCCCTGCTGGGAGGAGGTATAAATGGGGGTCGGATTATCAATGAAGTCCGATACCCATTTGATCATCTCCTCCTTGCTCCGGCAGAAGAAGTCGCACAGCAGAGGGAGAGTTGTCTGCAAAGGTCTGTCATACGTGAAAAAACTCAGCATGACAGCTTGCAGCGGGTGAATAAAAGTATGCCAGTTCCGGGAGCAGTCGGTATCTGTCCCCGTACTGGAGAATAATGCGACCCTGTGAATATCATGTCTCAGATGATAATGAGGGTTCAGCACATATACTTTATTCATTTCCGGTATTTTCATCTTGTGTTTTTGTAGGATCGACGAATCCGCCTGTATAGCATCCCAGGCCACATTTGGATAACTCCTTGTCATCTATGCCACCTTGTACGTCCATCAGTTCGTTCAAGTCCAGCACTTGTTCTTCATCTTCGGAATAGCGGGTGTATTCCGGTTGCTTGTTGTCGGGGTCTTCTTTTTTCATATTCTTCTTTGTTTAAGTTGGTTATTCTCTGTAGTGAAAAAAACGGTGTTACTCCGTGGTGGAAAACAATTCATACACGGGTGCGAAAATCCTGCTCAGTATGCTCCGGCTCGAAGTGATGATCTCCGCCCGGCCGGACATGTCTATTTCATATTTTATTTCCTTTCTGTTGGTTGTCACCAGTCCGTCCGGAAAGTCCACTTCCACGGCATAACTTTTATTGTAAGGCACAAAAGAGACGGAGGCGATTCTTCCCGGCAGTACGCCATACGAGTGGGTGGGGTATTTGTTCAGTTCGATATTTACTTTGTCACCCACGGCAATTTCCGCCACTTCGTCTTGTGAAAGAGTGATGTGCCCGAGGGGATTCCCCTGTTGCTTGGAGATAACGGTGCACAGGGTGTCTCCTTCATTTACCCGGGCGCTCATGCCCCATGTCTTTCCCCATACCACTATGCCGTCGTGATGGCTTTTGATGAGGTACTTCTTGTCCCACGTGCGGAGGCTGTTCACCATGTTTTCGTAAGCCAGTTCCAGCATCCGGAGGTTTTTGGCAGTCTCCATCCGGTGGTTTATATCCAGTTCAAAGAGTTCGCGTTTCACATTCAGCACCGCCATGGCATCTGCCTTACCGGTACTTTCCAGTATCCGGAGTTCTTCATCCAGGTATTTTTTCTTCTGCGGATAGATATCAAACTCCTGATACATCACGCACGTACGCACGGCTTGGGTGAACTGTTCGTAGGCGGAAGACATTTCACCCATGATGAGGTCAAAGGGATAGTCTTGCAGGTACTTGATGTCGTTGGTGCGGTAGTACCATTCTATTTTGGTCAGTACGCGGCAAAATGTTTGTACGTCTTCCAGTAGGGCAGTATTTTTCAGTATGCCCAGCGTGTCGTTCTTTTGTACAGGTGATTGGTTTTCCACAAAAAAGCGGTCTATCATTCCTGCCTGATTGGCAGTGATCCATTCCGCACTTCCCAAGTCATCAATGGTTATCGTTTTTCTTATTGTGTCAGGATACTTAAATAATGCCGTGCCTGCAATAAGAAAAACAATCAGTCCATATACGATGTAGCTTCCCGTATGGATCAACCATTCGGGCATATCTCCCAGCATATCATTGTTTTCGCGGCTATATACTTCTACCTTTTCCGGTCCGTCCGTATTAGGTTTATAGATTTCCTCCATACCTTATTGCTATTATTTTTTAATTCTCAATTCTCATTTTTAAATTTCCTAAGCGCTCAGTTCCAGCTGATTCTTCACCAGCCTGTAGTAATCACCCTGCCGGGCAATGAGTTCTTCGTGCGTGCCCCGTTCCGTTATCTCCCCTTCTTTCAGTACCACTATCTGGTCGGCATTCTTTACGGTGCTCAGGCGGTGCGCCACGATGACCACCGTTTTGTCCTTGAAGAATCTCTCCAGATTTTCCTGTATCACTTTCTCATTGTCCGTATCGAGCGCATTCGTCGCTTCATCAAAAAACAGGTAATCGGGATTACGGTAAATGGCGCGCGCTATCAGGATGCGCTGCTTCTGCCCTTGGCTCAATCCTTGCCCCGTGTTACCTATTTTGGTGTTATACTTTAAAGGCAAGGATTCGATGAACTCACGTATATTTGCCATCTCTACGGCATACAGCAGGCGTTCTTTGTCTATCATGCTGCCATCCGGCGCTATGTTGTTGGCAATGGTATCGCCGAATATGAATCCCTCCTGCATCACTACTCCACAATGTTTGCGCCACTCCTTGAAACTGATTTTTTGTAGCGACTGATTGCCTATCATCACCGCTCCTCCGATGGGAGGATAGAATCCGAGCATCAGTTTTATCAGCGTTGTTTTCCCACTGCCGCTGAGGCCCACGATGGCGGTAGTCTTTCCGGCTGGTATGTCCAGCGATAGCCCTTTGATGATGCGTTTCGATTTTTCTGATCCGTAAGTAAAGACTACATTTTGCAATTGAATCGGGTCTTTGCCTGATATTTGGGTATCCTGGTCCATGCCTTCTGTCTCTTCATCGGGCTTGCCATGTATTTCTCCGAGACGTTCCAGGCTGAGCTGCGCGTCCTGCGTGTCCTGCATGAAGGAAACGAATTGGCTGATAGGCCCTTGCATCTGTCCGATGATGTACTGTATGGAAAGCATCACACCCAGCGTGATGCTTCCATGTAGTACGGCGGTGGCAGAGAGAACTGTTATCAGTACGTTTTTCACTTCGTTGATAAGTACGGCTCCCACCTGCTGCCACTGCCCCAGGTTGAGTGAACTCATATTAATGCGGAAGAGAGAAGCTTGTATGTTTTCCCATTCCCAGCGTTTTTGCTGTTCGCAGCCCAGCAGCTTGATGTCCTGCATACCGTAGATGAGTTGCATCAAATTATTCTGATTGACGGACATCTGTTCAAAGTTCTTCCTGTTCAAGTCGGCCCGCTTGCGCATGAACAGCTTTACCCAACCCATATAGGCTGCGCTGAACAGAATGAAAATGAGGAATATTTTCCAGCTGTATATGGCCAGCACGATACCGAAGATGACTACCGTGAGGGTAGAGAACAAAATATTGAGCACGGACTGGGTGAGGAAACTCTCGATGCGGTTGTGGTCTTCGATGCGGCGTATCAAGTCGCCTGCCAGTTTGCTGTCAAAGAACCTCATGGGCAGCCGCATCAGCTTGGAGAGGAAATCCGAGATGAGCGACACGTTGACGCGCGTACTGATGTGGAGCAGTATACAGCGCCGGATCACCTCAATAAGTGTGCGGCTGAATACCAGCATGAGTTGTGCGACCAAAATGAGCTGTATAAAATTCAGATTCCTGTGCCCTATGCCTTGGTCTACAATGGTTTGGGTGAGAAAAGGGAAGACCAGTTGCAGCAAACTGCCGGCCAGCAGGCCGATGATGAGCTGTATCATCGCCTTTTTGTAGGGACGTACATAGTGAAACAGATACCATAATGACAGCTTTTCATATTTTATGGGTTCCGCTTCATAAAATTGCGGGGTAACATCCAGCAAGAGGGCAATTCCTTTTTCTATTCCGCCTTGTGTGGTACTGATCCAGCATTTTTTCAACTCCTGTTCCTCATATTTCAGCAATCCGTAGGCAGGGTCGGCAATGTAGAACCAAGTTTTGCCCCTTTTCTTTTCTATTTTATAGAGGACCACGAAATGTTCCTGGTTCCAGTGGATGATGCATGGCAGTTTTGACTGTTGTTTCAGTTTTTCCATTGAAGTGCGTATACCGGTGGCGCGCAGCCCTATGCTGGCTGCCGCTTCACTGATACCTAGCAAGTTAACTCCCGTGCGCTGTATGTATGATTGCTCGCGTAACTGCTGTACGGAGAATGTCTTTCCATAATATTTGGCTATCATTCTCAGGCAGGAGGGGCCGCAGTCCATGCCGTCCAACTGTTTGTAGAATGGAAATTTGCTCATAATTGTCTTTTTTGTTTTACTCTGTTTATCAGCCAGTCGGCTATTTCGTTCATCCTTTCACTTTCGCTCTCAAAGAAGGCGCACAGGTGTTTTTGCCGTTCTATGATGTATTCCCGGTTTGCCAGTAGATCAATGATCTGCCTGTCCAGTTTCACGGGGGTAATTTTTTTTATTTCCTGTGGCGTGAACTCTGCCATGGGCACATGGGCAAAGGTGCATTCCGTCCAGTGGGTTATTCCTCCGGTGATAAGCGCCATGTCGCACAAGGGCAACAGGGCTTGCAGGCGGGGCAGGCGGTAAATGGCTATATTGGGCGGTAATGAAAACAACCGGGTTTCCACCTCTCCATGATTGGTCAGCAGGATGAATTGATATTGCGGATGGATGCTCGCACTCTGCTTTATGGCTTTGTAGAATGATTCCGTATGTGAGGGGGTGTTCACTTTTCTTTCTTCTTCCTCGTCTTCCAGCAAGCCTATAATAACAGTGCGTGAACGGTCTTCTTTTATTTCCGTCAGTTTGTCGATGAAATCGTCGTCTTTTGCACCTTGCGGCAGCAATTTATAAGGAATAGGCGGCAGGGTGACGACGGGCATTTCCGGCATTAGGTCTATCTTTCTGTCGGTTTTGTTTATGGCTATAAACAGATAGTTTATGTCATATTCATTATAGACTTGCTGCTTATCTTGCAGTTGATAGTCCAGCAATGCCAAATGTGGCGTAAACCATCGGAAATCATGTGGATAAATGATGCGTCCTATTCCTTTCCGCAGCAAACCGGTAGTGAAAACGGAGTCGGAGGTATCGGTATAATAGACCTTGTTTCCCCGTTCACTAATCAGGTATGCCAGTCGGGTGGTGGGACATACATTTCCTGCATCCGGTTTTATATCAAAAAGAAATTCAAACATGCCCCGTTTTTCTCATCACATTTCAATTCGTATTATCCTACTACTTTAAAGCCTAATGACGTATATAGATTTTTGCCATCATAATAATATGTTCCTAAGAATTTATCGAAAAGGATGCACACTTCCAGTTCATCGCGCATATAGGCAATGTACTCAAAGAGAGTGGAACGTGACATATCCATCTTTGCTGCAAATTCCTTGGATGTGCCTGTGCACTTGTGCCGGATAAGAAAATCCATATAGAGGATTTTCTTAAGGTCTACTCGTTTCATGGTCTTTGTAGTTTTTTAGGATGAATAATTAGGGTTATCTTTTAAAAGCTCCAACCAAGTATTTCCCATCTTCACTAGTTAGTTCTAATGTATATTCTCCGGATGGGAAACTGGCTATGGAAATGATAATATAGCTTGTTTGTGCTTGGGGCACTAACTGTTCATACATCACTTCTCCTGTTTGATTACCGGTGATGGTAATTTGTATGTCACAGTCCGGAGATGTGTTTTCAATGTAGATGTTCTGGCCATCGGTGCAGGCTGTGATGGGAATAGATGGCAGGCTTCGTGTATTAACTTTTTCTTGATTGCTATACCACTTCCCATTTATAATAATTTCTGTACTATTACAAAAAGAATACACTTTCTGCACCGATAAACCACTAAGCAATATGGTGAATAATACCATACGCAAACTCCAAATCTTTAATTCTTTAGTTGTTTTCATAATAATATTATTGATTGATTGTTATGCTGCAAAGTTATGGATTTAGAATGAAAAACAGATAGACCGGATATGTACGTTATATGGACAATTAAAAAAGAGATAATATGCTAATAATTAGAATATTACCTCTTTGTGCGAATGCGGAATGTGGACAGTTGCTTCCCTAGAACTCCCATAGCCACAGATCCAGTGTCTGTCCTTTGCCGAATGCTCCTATCTTTTGAGTGATACGTTCTTTCAATCTTAATTTTCTTTTAGATACCGAAGTCGATTCTATCCCCAGCAAATCAGCTATTCCCGGATTGGCTATTCCCAACTTGATGAAGCAGCATATCTGCAAATCGCTTTCTGTCAATGAAGGTACAAGAGTGGAAAGCCTTACTATATAATTATCGAATAATAGATTCATTGTTTCCTTTACCTCTTCCCATTGCTCGTCTTTCATGTATTGGGGCTTTGTCTTTAGCCGGTAAAGGACATCTGTCTTTTTTATCAGTTGGTTGCACAGGAATCTTTCACGATCATGCAATCGTTGGTTTTCTTCTCCTAAAAGTCCCAATCTTTCAAGTTCTTTGGACTTTTCATTCAGCGAAGAAGAATATTTATCAATATGTTGCTGCAACATTTTATTCTCTTGTTGCAGGGCTTCATTTTGGCATTTTATTTCAGATAGTACATTCTTTTGCTCCTCCAACTGTTCCTGCGCATCTTTATTCGCCTCCATTTGTTCTGCCAGTTCCTTCATGCGGCTTTGGTTACGACTGATTATTCTCTCATTCTCTTGTCTTTTTAAGGTATTCAGCTGTATTTCTTCTTCATGTCTTTGTATGATATGCTCTTTACGGATTAATTTTCGCTGGTATATATAGATAAGGATAGCTATCAGGCAGAATACCACTACCAATATGATTAGTACATTACGGATGATAGTATTATTTTCTATTTTTAGCTGGTTCTTTTCATTCAATAGTTTTTGCTGGTTATACTTTTCCTGCATATTCATAAGCTCTTTATTTTTATGCAATTTCCAGACAGAATCTTGATAAACTACCATACTATCGCAATATAGGCTCATTTTTTCATAGTCTTTTTTCTCTTTGCTTAGATTATATAAAATTTCATAAGTTGCACAAATCGTTTCCATGCGATTGGAGGATAATGTTTTATTCAGATAATAATAGGCAGAATCTGTTTTATTAATGCGTCTATATATGTCACCAATTACCAAGTAACTTTGTTCTAGCCTTTTTTTTAGGGGTAATTCGCTTGTTTCTTTAAGTATTAAAGCTTTTTGGGCATAGGATAGGGCAGGTTGATAATCTTTTGTTTCGGTATATACTCCTGCTAATTCGTTCATTCCATTTATTAATATACCATTATTATGTAGAGTTTCTGCCATTTGTATAGCTTCTTTATAATATTTGATGCTATTATCAAAATCAAATAATACGGAATATACTTTTCCCAAATCATAATATGCAGAACATATATAATTCTTATTTTCGGATAGTTTCGCATAGTGCAATGACTGTTTAAACATTTGCAATGCATATTCATTCAGCGAATTATATAGGTATATATTTCCTATACTGCTATAAATCAAATGTGCCAGTTGATAGTCTTTCGTCTTTTCTACTTCTTCTATTGCTTTTAAATAGGATTCTTGTGCTTCATTCTTTTTATCAGCTTTTTCATATAATACACCTTTATAATAAAGTACCATTGCTTTCCGTTGGGGATTGTTTTGCTTCATAAAGTAATCATAGGCTATATTAATTAAGGTAGAGTCAGCAAGTTCTTCTTTATAATTCTTATACTTGGCTTGCACTGTTAGCAACGCCCAAGTAGCATTTTGCAATTTGTCCGATACTGCCGGAACTTTCATCCCTTGTAATACACCCAGTGCACTATCCGGATGTTCATACATCACCGCTTCCGCTTGAACCAATTCAAGCAACAACGCTTGTTGAGAAGCATTTTCTTTTTTTGTGCAGGCAGAAAGGAGTATACTTATTATTATAATAATAAAGTTTCTTTTTATTCCAATTGTTTTTTTCATAGTATTTGCATTTATGTATAGCGAACAAATATAGAAATTAAAAACGATATTGAAAAGATTTTATATCACTATTTACAAAAAAAGAGTGATTGATTATAGTTTGCATCCAGTGTTGATAGAAGTATTATGGATCTTAAATATTCAATTTAGTAAGGAGGCATGCCCTCCTTACTATTTTATGTATAAAAACGGCTGTATTATGTATATCTATTTGAATCCACAATATGTGATTAGAAACGAAAATAATTGTTCTTATATCATTGCTAAATCAGCTTTAATTACTGCTAAGCTAGAATATGCCATGGCTTTTGCAAGCGTAGTTCCACCTTCTATTGGATATATCTTGTCACATATTGGAGAAGGAGAATTAAATGCTTCAATAGAAAATATAGCAAATACCCTAAATATATTTATACCTAAACGTCCTTCTGTTCCGCTGAATCTTAACTTTATGATTACAACCCAATGCAGGACGGATTGTATGTATTGCTATGCGGATAGAAACAGGAAGAACGATTTGACAAGTTGGCAAATTATAAAGGTGATAGATGAAGCTCATGATATGGGGGGGGAATCTGGCTTTGACAGGAGGTGATATTTTTGCTTTCCCTGATTGGAAAGAGGTGATACGAAAAGTGGGGCAATATGGATTCACACCTTTATTGAGTACAAAAATACCGCTAAAAGAGGATGATATTTACTTTTTAAAAGAGTCTGGAATTAAATTCTTGCAGTTTTCATTGGATTCTATATTTACCTCTACATTACAGACAATGGTACGTGTAAAAGAAGACTATATAGATAATGTGAAGCAAATGTTTGAGTATTCTTAATCCAATCTGTGGTCAGATTGATAAGAAAATTATAATTCGCAAATAAAAATGAGGATTAAACTTATAAATATTTGTAACAAATGATTGAAGCAAGAGCATTAGTTTCTATTAATTTTCTGAATTTGTCAGAAAACTATGATTTTATGTCACGTTGGTTAGGTGTATATGATAAATATGCAAAGCTATTGAAAGGTTCGTCGGATGCAGTTGTAAAAGATGGATCTGGAAAGATACCTGAATCAGCAAACGATAAAGTGGATTTAACCAACAAGCATTTGGCATTACAGGCTATATTAGCTGAATATGGTCAAAAGTTAAATAAAAGCCATCTTTATTCTGAAACAGTCGGTCTGTCCGAAGCCCATGATATTCGTCGCAAATGTTTCAGCGCATTACAGATGAACATCAAGAGCAAGAGATATAGGAACAAAAGAAGATCAAGATGCTGCAAGAAGCCTTATTGATCAGACTGGAAATTATAAAATGAATAAGATAATTACCCGTTCCGATATGTCTGCCCGCATTGCAGGTTACATTTTGATTCTGCAATCAGAGAAAAACCATGATTCAGTAGAACGACTGAATCTGGCTGATCGCATCACTGAAGTGGAAAAGGCAAATAATCTTTATTTGGACTTAGATACACAGCGTGGTATTGTGAAAGAACAGAAAGGTCTTTCGGCTACTAGTCTGCATAAGAACTGTAATGGATTATTGAATCAGCTATATTCATTGGTAAATGATATGTTCTTTTATTATGATAATGAACTGTTTATTGCCTTTGCCGATGAACTGAATGCTGTGGCTGAATCTTATCAATTGGTTATCAATAACCGTAAGGCAGATGCCAAGCGTAAAAAGAATGAGAGAAAGGGCCTAAAATTATTGCCGGTTATCAATAACTAAGGTGCGGCAATGAATTGATCTGCTACTTGTATAAGCGATTCTATAAGACTGCCTTAAATAAAAGTGTGGTTACTTTTATTTAAGGCAGTCTTTCTATGAGAATACGAAAGAATGTTAAATGAAATTTTTTTTTTGTTCAGTCCGGAGGTGTCGGACTGTGGGAGATTACATTTGCAATATCAAAACAAACCCTTATTGTTTAACCATTTAAAATAAATTCATTATGAAAGAGAACAATGAAAACAAGGCTAAAGCCTTGGAGGAAAACAAAAAGAATTATTCTTCTGAAAATTCAACTCCTCAAAATGGAGAAGATATTATTAGTAATGAAGATGCTGAAAAGCTGGAAGGCGGTATTAAGCATGAAGATCTTGAAAGACCATCTGAAGGTTCTCTTGGTGGAATCATCTGCTGCAATGGTTAATGATTTGTTTCAGATCAATCTAAAAAGATTAGTCTGAAGTAGAAGGTACTTAGCGATAAGTACCTTCTTTATCTTAATTTTTATATCTGAATATATGATAAATACTTACCATTATAAATAGATTCTTATGATTATAAATGATTTAACTATAAAATATACATTAGCAAATAATTGGATATTAAGAACAGATCCATATTATGAATCTAGAAAATATTCTGTTTATGATATTACTTCTCGTTTAACCTTGTATGTGACAAGATCATGTTATACTCTTTTGAAAATATTTCATGATAAGGCTTTGTCTTTTTCAAGTTTGTATGAAGCTATTGAGCAAAAGAATATTAAAATAGATTGGGAAGGGTTTTGGAATCTTTGCAAGGAGGTAGAACCTTTAAATTTTTTAGTTCCTTCGGAATTTCCATTACATAAGGGAGATGGTTTCCCTAATGGAGATGGAGTTTGTGGTTATGATGTTCCTATTACATCTACTCCTTTAACTGCTGAATTGCATTTTACACATAATTGTAATTTAAGATGCAAACATTGTTTCCAAAGTTCTTCTCCTAATAGTAGTCGATACAAAGAACTTGGGGTTTCTGACTGGATTGGCATTTTTGAACAGTTTGAGGATTGCAGAATGCATAATGTGACACTTACAGGGGGTGAAATCATGTTTTATCCACATTTTTCTGAGGTCTTTAATAATATTGTCGATAAAAGGATTAATTATAGAGTACTAACTAATGGTACATTAATAAATAGTAGTAATGTTGAGGCATTATCTAGAAAAAATGTATCATTAACTATATCTTTAGATGGGCACTCGGATAAGCAGCATGACCAGCTGAGAGGAAAAGGAGTCTTTAATAAAGTTGTAAAAAACATTGAACTTTTGGTCGCTCATGGTGCAAAAGTTTCCTTAACATACACTATTAATTCAAATAATTATCTTTATTTACAAGAAACTGTAAAGTTAGCAATTTCTTTGGGAGTAAAAGGTATCTTCTTTGGATTTACAGATAGAATAGGCAGAGCAAACGAGAATTTGACTTTAATATTGTCACGCTCTCAACGTGAAATTGTAAAACACAATTTTGCTCAATTAGAGGAAGAATATGGTCATCTTCTGAGTTTGTCTTTAGTAGAAGTTGCTACTTTGGAACGCTATCATGAATTTGTTAACAACAAAGTTTATTGTTCTGCCGGAACAACGCATATTGGCGTTAGTTCGGATGGAAAATTATATCCATGTATTTATGCTTTTGGACATGAAGAATTGCTTGTAGGAGATCTTACAAAAGAAAATTTGAAAGAACTTTGGGAAAATAGAGATAAATGGAGAATGTTCCGAGGAGGATTTAGTTTGGAAAATATAGATACTTGTTCTACTTGTACATTAAACAAAAAGTGTTCACTGATGACTTGTCGTCTAAGGAATTATGATCAAGGTAATAGCTTCTATAATAAACCGATAGAATGTGCCGTTGATTATTCTATAGCTTTGTAATATAATGTGTTTTTGAAACTTTAAAAATATAGAATATGAGAGCGAATATACTTTTTTGTTTATACTTCTTTATGGGGTTGGCAGTGCAGCTGCAAGCACAGGTTACGGTAACAGGTAAAGTAATTGATGAGCAACAACAACCTGTCCCTTATGCCAATATAGTGTTACTTTCTTTGCCCGATTCTGCTTTCGTGGCAGGAAGTATCAGTAATGAAGAAGGCGCGTTTAGTCTCAATGTCAAAGAAACAAAGGATGTGCTTCGCATCTCATCTATTGGCTATGCTACTGTTTATCGTCCATTAGATAACAGAAGTACAGATCTTGGAATTATCTGTCTCGCTTCAGACACACAGATATTGGCTGAAGTTGTGGTAAAAGCTGATATGCCTGTTACTCGCATGAGAGGCGACGCACTGGTGACTAATATACAAAATAGTGTACTCTCTAAAGCCGGATCAGCAAGCGATGTATTGGGAAAAGTACCGGGTGTAATAAAAGAGAGGAATTCCTATGAAGTACTTGGCAAAGGAACACCTCTTATTTATATCAATGGGCGGCAGGTACGTGATGATTCGGAATTGGATCAACTAAATTCGGAAGATATTAAGAGCGTAGAAGTTGTTACTAATCCCGGTGCACGTTATGATGCAACTGTAACTGCCGTTATCCGTATACAGACTATCCGGCGTGCCGGAGATGGTTTCGGCTTCGATCTCCGTTCCAGTTACTATCAGAGCCAGAATGTAGACTTGATAGAGCAATTGAATGTAAACTACCGCCATAATGGACTTGATATTTTTGGTATATTCCGTTATTTAAAGAACGAATATATCATGAAAAATGATATTGTACATACCTTGGAGTCTGATTCTTTATGGAAATATCAGAATTTATTGGATGGAACTGTAGTAGACAAGTCTTTACGAGGTGAAATAGGAGCTAATTACAGCCTGAATGATAAACATTCACTGGGATTCCGCTATACTCTTACTTCCCGTCCAAATACGAAGTCGGATGTATTTACCTCTAATGATATTACAGCCAACAATCAGTTTTATGACCACTTGGAAAATCAAGAGTATTCTTCTACTTCCGGTAAGCCTACTCATCAACTAAATGTTTATTATAATGGTACTGTGGGAGATTTGAATATTGATTTTAATACAGACTATTATACTAATACTTCTACAGGAAAAGGTCTTTATCACGAAGTCAGTCAAGAGCAAGAAAGTCGGGATGTGCATACACAGAGTTACATTAGGAATAAATTGCTAGCTTCTAAATTGGTACTTTCTTATCCGTTGTTTGGAGGTAATCTTTCGGTAGGCGGAGAATATACGGATACCCGTCGCAATGACGAGTACCGTAATCCGGAGAAATATGTGGAAAGTACCATCAGTCGTGTAGAGGAATATGGATTGAGTGGCTTTGCCGAATACAGCCGTCAGTTCCCGATAGGTAACCTTTCATTGGGTGTAAGATATGAGCATGTAACTTTTGATTATTATAAGGATGGTGTGCACATGGATGAACAGAGCCGTATGTATGGAAACTGGTTTCCTAATCTTTCTTTTTCAAGAAAACTAGGTTCTGTCCGGACACAGTTGAGTTATACTGCTAAAACGCAACGACCTACTTATAGCCAGTTAAGCAACAATGTCACCTATGTAGACCGTTTCACTATGCAACGTGGTAACCCATTGCTGGAGCCGTGCACCATTCACGATATTTCATTGGTCGGTACATGGCGTTTTTTACAGTTACTTGTCAGCTATCAGCAGTGGCGTAAGGAAATCATTTATTGGGGAGATCCGATAGATAATGGCAATTCAATGATGATGACTTACCTCAATTATCATAATCGTCCGACTTTGAATGTTTCTTTCTCTATTTCACCGGCTATTGGCTTTTGGCATCCTAACCTAAATATCGGCGTGAAGAAACAATGGATGACAATAGATGGCATAGAGTTTAATAAGCCTCGTCCTACAATAAGGTTCAACAATACATTTGAACTTCCTGGTGATTTTCTTGTCAGTTTGGATGGGCTTTTTATGGGAAAAGGAAATTATCAGAATTTGTATCAGTTCAAAAATTATGGTACAGTTGACATCTCTGTCCGTAAGTCATTTTTAAGGGATGCCTTAAGTCTGGAACTTCGAGGGAACGATCTTTTTCATGGTTCACGTAATTATTGGCAAACATATTTTGGCAGTATTATTTGGGAGCAGACTAATCAATGGGATACTCGTGAATTTTCTATTACTTTGCGCTATAAGTTTAATACAACAAAGAGCAAGTATAAAGGGACAGGAGCGGCAAATGATGAGCTAAGACGTTTGTGATAATTTCAAAAAAATAAAAAGTATAGAACATGAGGAAAGTGATTTTACTACTCGGATTAGTGTTACAAGTGATTATTGTTGACGCACAGAGTGTTTCCGGCTCATTAGTTGATGAAAAAGGAAATCCTGTCAGTTTTGCTAATGTGGTATTGCTATCTTCCAAAGATTCATCTTTTGTGCAAGGTACAATTAGCAATGAACAAGGAATTTTCAGCATAGACCAAACAAGCGGTAACAATATACTCAGAATTTCTTGTCTTGGCTTTATTCCGATGACAAAAGCCTATGCTCAATTTCCGGTAACGATTGTGATGCATGAAGATGTTAATCTGTTGGGGGAAGTCGTGGTAAAGGGGAATCGCCCGTCATATAAACTTACTGCTGAAGGGTTGCAGACCCATGTGCAAGGAACAGTACTTAGCAAAATGGGTACGGCGGAGGATGTGTTGAAGCATATACCGGGACTTCAGAAGAAAAATGATGCGTATGAGGTATTTGGAAAAGGGAGCCCGATAATCTATGTGAATGGAAGATTGCTGCGTGATTTGTCGGAACTGGACCAGCTGAAGTCAGAAGATATTAAGAATGTAGAACTGATTACCAGCCCCGGTGCAAGATATGATGCGTCTGTGAAAGCAGTAATAAGGAAGATAGGGTTGTCACTTCTACCAATACATTGAGAAGTGAACTCTTTGCTGCCAAACTGGTGCTGAGCCGTCCGCTGCTTGGAGGAAATGTCATGATAGGGGCTGAATACAGTCATACAGAGCGGCAGGATGATTATGTGAATCCGGAAGGTTATGTGCCGACTTCATTCAGTAAACTGAAAGAGCAGAATATCAGTCCGTTTTTAGAGTATAGCCGCAATACCCCCATAGGGCAACTCTCCGTGGGGGGACGTTATGAGTGGGTGAACTTTGATTATTATGAGGATGGGAAATATATGGAAGGACAAAGCCGGAATTTCAGTAATTTCTTTCCGAGTGTTTCATTGGGTTCTGAAATAGGCGGAGTGCAGTTACAGCTTAGTTATGCGGCAAAGACGCGTCGTCCGTCCTACCAGCAGTTGAGCAATAATGTGACGTATGCCAATAGGTTCACGCTTCAGTCCGGCAATCCGTTATTGGAACATGAGGTGGTGCATAACGTTTCTTTGATGGGGGCATGGAAGTTTATGCAGTTTAGTGTGGATTATAATGACAGAAGAAATGCAATCATTTACTGGGGGGAACAAATGGAGTATAATCCGGCGGTAACGCTTATTTCTTTCAAAAATCTTCATAGCTTGAAGTCTGTTTCAGCATTCTTGTCATTGGCGCCTAAGTTTGGAATCTGGTCGCCGCAATTGAATTGGGGAGTGCAGAAACAATGGCTGGATCTGGAGACTACCGATGGATTGCTGAAGATGAACAAACCGATGTTTACGGGGGCTTTTAATAATACGTTTAATTTTAATCACGGCTGGATGGCTTCGGTGGAAATGAATTATCAAAGTAAAGGCGATATGGAGAATTGCTCGGAAACCAAGAATATTTTTTATGTGGATGCCGGGGTTACAAAGTTCTTTTGGGGGGATAGGATGTCTGTGAAACTGAGTGGTACGGATTTGTTCCATGGTATGAAGTCTGGAAACCGTATGTATTATAACCGGGCATCTTCTTTGCAAATTAATAATTATGATAGTAGGAAAGTGATGCTGACGGTACGCTATAAATTTAATGCTACGCGTAATAAATATAAGGGTAGTGGTGCCGGAGAGAGTGAGAAGGAAAGATTATGAGTGCCTACTTTTCACATTTCATTTGTTCTTACCCAGCTTATATACCATTTGGCGGAATAAAGGTACGTTTAACCATATATATTCGTACCAATGTTCTACCTTTCTTTTCCATAGTTTGCTCCAGCTATATATTTCCCACCATTTTAGATGGAGATTTGCCGAATTCATAAAATCTTGTGTGGGAAAGAGGGTCAGGGCTATTCCTTTTATCCATAATGTTTTCATTTCGTCCGCCCAATATTGCATGAGTCCGAATTCCGGTTCCCAGATAATGAATCGGGATTCATGAATGCCGTAACAGACTACATATCCTGGTACATTGAAATCATTGAGAGTGAAAAGGATGATGGGAAGTTTTCTTTGTGTTAATTGATGAATGTTTTGCAAACATATTTCGGCTTTCATGCCGGAATATATAGCCCCTTGTTTCATTCCTGCCAAGGTAAGCTTTCCATTTATTTTGCACCATTCGGTCAATGTATGTATGTCCGTTTCTTTTCCGTTGTAATATTTTATAACAGTGAGCAGGCAAGCTACCTCTACAGGGCACTTAGCATTGGAACGGACAAATGATTTCTTTATTTTATCAAGTTCGTATTCTGTCATAACCCGGTTTGTTTTATAAGAGAAAACTCATGGAGCGGCCGCAATCACTTAAAAAATTTTGTAATGCATATTCTATTTGTTGCTCCAATTTCATCGGAGTTATGTTTATCATATCTTTAGGCGAATATTTCAGTACCGGTATTTGAGCAAAGGTACAATCCAGCCATGCGTCAGAATGTGAGTCGGTCAAAGCCAAATCGCATAATGGTAATATGGTGTTAAGGTTCAGCGTGCGGAATAATTCCATGTTGTCGGGCAATTCAGACGATTGATATACATTTGGTATGTCGGTCAATAATATGAATTGGTACCGGGGATTTCTGATGGAACTTCTTTTTATAACTCTATAAAAATCTTCTAGAATCTTTGAATTTTTATTTCCTTTTCCTAATAATCCGACAATAATATTTCTTTCTTTGTCTTTTTTAATATCCTGCAATCTCTTTGTCAATGTTTCCAAACGTGGTCCGGAACCGGATGACAGGTAGGGAGTGGGTGGCAGATAAAGTATAGAAATATCTTTGTCCTGTATGTTTTTTTGGTCAGGCAACTGCATGGCTATGAAAATATAGTCAATGGCTAGCTGCCGATAGAGGGAGGCATGTGCTGCATGCCGACAATCCAGAAGCGTTAGGTCGGGCTTTAACCAACGGAAATCATCTGGATAAAGTACGCAGTTGCTTATTCCTTTATCATATAGTACAGGCGTAAAAGCAGGGTTTGAGGTGTAGGTATAGTATACCTCTTGTTTCTTTTCCCGCAATATCCCTGCTAATTTGATGGTTAGCAATAACTGGCTTTTGTCCGGTGCTATGTCAAGAAGGAAATTCAGCATATATTATTGCGTTAATATGGATTTGTTTAATGAACTTTTTGGACAAATTATATTCATAGAAATTGGAACTTTCATGTTCCAATTTCTAATGAATCAAGTTAGTGGTTTAAGTATACTTTAGTTGGGTTATGAAAACAGGTCTGTCACTCTTTAGTGAAATATCCCGTTAAATGTCCGGAAGGTGTACCTGTTATTTCTAGTTTATATTCTTCTGCAGGGAAATTTGCAATAGAAATTGTGATGTAAGCGCTCTGTACTTCAGGAATATCATTTTCATAAACGACGCCCCCTTTTGCCATATCTGTGATGCGGATGGTCATATCACGGTCGGGTGACGCGTTCTTGAGGGTAAGGAGATAGCCATCGGTAAATACAGTTATGGGGCAATTGGTAGCAGCACTTCTAATAGGATCATCCCATCTGCCATCCAATTCTACATCTTTAACAGGAGTTTCTGTTGTATTGGCTTGTACAGGCAAAATACCTATTAATGTAGTTATGATAATAACTATACTCCATATCTTTTTCTTTATACTTTTTAACTTCATGACTTTATGTTTGTTTTAATTGTTTTGTTTGGGGCAAAGTTAGAGGATAAATCTTAAAAACGTGCAGATATCATGTGGACAAATGGAAAAAGGTAATAAGTTAATAACTAGCTTATTACCTTTTTTTATAGGAGGGCGATATAGACAATTGTTTATTTTTAGTATTCCATAAGCCATAAATCAAGGCTTTGATTTTCGCCTAATGAACCTATTTCTTGTACGATGCGTTCTTTTAATCTTAATTTTCTTTTGGACACAGATGTGGGCGAGATGGCTAACATATTGGCGATGTCACCGTTGCTGAACCGTAGTTTTATCAAACAGCATATTTGTATATCACCGTCTGTTAAGGAAGGTATCTGATGACATAGTCTTTTAGTATAGTTATCGAATAATAAATCTATTTTTTCTTTTATTTCTTGCCATAGTTTGTTGTCTATATACTTTGTTGTTTTTAGCTTATTGAATAATTCTGTCTGCTTAATGAGTTGGTTACATAAAAAAGCCTCGCGTTTATGTAGATACTGGTTTTCTTTTGATAGATGTTCCATAGCTTCCAGTTCTTTCGATTTTTCTTTTAATGACTGGGCATAATTGCTTATATGATTTTGCAGGTTATTGTTCTCCAGTTTCAGCGTTTCATTCTGTTGTTGTATTTCTTGTCGTATTTTATTTTGTTCTTTCCATTGTTCTTTTATCTCTAGGCTTCCTTCCATTTGGATCGTAAGTTCTTCTATCCGCATTTTGTTGCGGTTTATCAATGTCTCATTTTCATGTATTTTCATAGTGAAATAACGAATTTTTTCTTCTTTCTCCGATATCTCTTGTTTTTGAGAAACTATTTTTCGTTGGTATAGATAGTTTGTTATTGCTATGATGAAAGACAAAATGATTAAGGCAATGAGCACATTGCGTATGATCCGGTCTTTCTTTATTTGTGACAGATTATTTTCATTGATTATTTTTTGCTGATCATATTTTTCTTGCATCTCTATTAATGCTTTATTGCGATCTGTTTTACCTATTGAATCTTGATAGAACCATAGCTTATTACTGTATTCTACTGCCTTTTTGTAATCTTTTTCTTCTTGACTAATATAATATAGTGCTTGATAGGCGCTACGGGCTGTATGGATATTAGGTGACAGGCAAGCTTGGTTTAGGTAAAAATATGCAGAATCGTACATTTTTAAATAGCGATAAGTATCTCCCAATGAAAATATTCTTTGATCAGTCTTTTTTATTTTAATACAATCTTTTGCATACTGAAGAGCCTTTTTATTTTCTCCTGTTTTAAGAAATAAAAAACTGGTTTCGTTCATGGCGCTTGCCAATATGGTAGGATAGTTATTCACTTGTCCTATTTTTATAGCTTTTTCATAATATTCTATCGCTTTATTATATTGTTTTTTCTGTGAAAATGCTCTGGCGATATATATGAAAGAGAAAGCTATGTATGTTTGGTTGTCGGATAGTTCGGCATTATGATGTGCTTTTTCAAAATATTCCATAGCATAATCATTTAGTTTTCGATACAGATACATTAGTCCTACCTCTGAATTGATAAGAAAGCCTAATTGATAATCATTTGTTTTCTCTATTTCAGTCGCTGCTTCTAGATAAAATGACAATGCATCTTCGGCATGATGACTTTCATGGCGCAAGATACCTTTATAATATAGCGCCAATGCCTTTCTTTGTGCATTATCATGTTTGGTGAAATAAGAGTAAGCGATATTTATTAAAGAATCGGATTGTTCAATTTGGTTTTTATATTGAGCTTGTGTCATCAATAATGCCCATGTGGCATATTGTTCATTTTCAGAAGGAATGTCAGGTTGTATGCCCTGTAATATATGCAGTGCGCTGTCGGGATATCTGTACATCATTGCTTCTGCCTTTGCCAATTCGGGTTGGAAGGCTGTGGGGTAGTTCTTGTTGTGTGTACAGGATATCAGACTGATAATTATGCTAATTATTAGCCCTGCATATTTGAAACTGCTCATAGTAATCATTTCTATATTATTGGCGATAGGAATCTTATGGGATATGTTGCGTAAGTGAATGAATTGGTTGATTTTATAGGAAAAGTTTGAAGATTGATGTTTTCTGATTTATCCTGCCATGGTATAATATAAAGGGATGTGCCTGAATTATTTTAAATACGGAATAAAAAATCAGGCATGTCCCTTCATTATAGCTGGGGTAACCCTTTGAATTGTCTGTATACCATTTTTAAAGTAGTTAAAATCCTAACTTTAATTTTACAAACTGTTTGATGAATTGTACTGTTCCATCAATCCCCAATACGGACGAATCAATGCATAAGTGATAAGTTTCGGCAGCTCCCCACGTTTTGTAACTATAATAATTATAGTAAGCTGACCGTTTTTTATCTGCTTTTTCCATCAATTCTTCAGCGGCTTCTGTAGAAATATGATGGATATGCATCAATCTTTCGATGCGTGCTTCTTTGGAAGCAGAAACGAATATATTGACGCAACGGGGATGGTCACGCAAAATGTAGTCGGCACATCTGCCGACAAACAGACACGATTGTTTTTCAGCCAGTTCACGTATTACGTCGCTTTGTATTTTGAACAAAGCGTCATTGCTCAGACAACTGCCATAGGGAATGGCTCCGTCGCTGATAAAAGGAAAACGTGTTCCGAACAGACCGCCGATAATGCTTTGAGAAGCTTTTTCATCTGCTTTTTCAAAGAATTCCTTGCATAGGCCGCTCTCTTCCGAAGCTAGTTTGATTAATTCTTTATCGTAAAAGGCGATACCAAACTCTTGGGCCAGTTTTTCGCCTATCTCTTTTCCTCCACTGCCTAGTTGGCGTCCTAGGTTGATAACATAATGCTCGTTCATAGTCGTTGTCTATTGATTATGTGGGCAAATATAAGGAAACTAATTTTTAATTCTTAATTTTCAACTTTTAATTTGTTACCGTGGGTCTTAAAAATCTTGAACTGGCGGTAAAGCATGATTCCTGCGACAACACTTGCCGCCAAGTCTGATATTGGCATACTCCACCAAATTCCTGCTGATCCCCAGCAAAGAGGGAGCAGGATGATGCTGGGAAGCAAGAATAATAATTGTCGGGTTAATGACAGGAAGATGGCTTTACCGGCCATGCCGATACTTTGAAAAAAATTGGACGTTACCATCTGAAACCCGATAATGGGAAAAAATATGACTACAATGCGTAAGCCGGTAGCTGATAGCTGTATCAGTCCCTCATGAGTGGTAAAAGCGGATACGGCCAATTCGGGCATCAGTTCACCTACTAGAAAACCGGTTGTTGTAACAGCGGTGGCGCCATAAATGGTAAGTTTTAATACCTGGTTTACACGATGATATTGTTGGGCGCCAAAGTTATAACCGGCTATGGGTTGCATTCCTTGATTCAGCCCCATCACAATCATGACGAACAGGAAAACAATCCGGTTTACAATACCAAATGCGCCAATAGCCAGATCGCCATCATATTCTTTCAAACCTTTGTTAATGAAAATTACAATGAAGCATGCTGCCAGATTCATCAGGAACGGAGACATACCGATAGCGATGGTGTTTTTTACGATTGTACCGCGCAGTTTGTAAATGCCTCGGCGGAGATGAAGCAACTCGTTCTTGTTGGTGAAGGTCTTGAATTGCCACACCAGTGAGATGATTTGGGCCAGAATGGTGGCAATGGCGGCACCCTGGATACCCCAATGGAATAGATAGATAAAGATAGGGTCAAGGATGGTATTGATAATTACTGTGGTGATGGTGGCTGTCATTGCTTTTTGTGGATGCCCCGAAGCGCGTAGTAAGGCATTCAGTCCCAAATACATGTGGGTTATAACATTGCCCAGCAGGATAATGACCATGTAGTCTCGTGCATAGGAGATGGTATCCGGGCTTGCCCCGAAGAAGTAGAGAATAGGATCAAGGAAAAGCAAGGTTAATATACTGAATCCTATACCTATAATAAAGTTCAGCGTAACTACGTTACCCAAAATGTTTTGGGCGGTAGCATAATCTTTCTGTCCTAATTTTACGGAAACTAATGTGGAGGCACCCACACCGACCAGTGAACCGAATGCAGCCGCCAGATTCATCAGCGGGAAGGTGATAGCCAGTCCTGAAATAGCCAAAGGGCCTACACCGTGACCGATGAAGATGCTGTCTACCATATTGTATAGGGAAGATGCCGTCATAGCGATAATGGCGGGTATTGCATATTGTAAAAGTAATTTTCCGATTGGTTGTGTTCCCAATTCTGTGGGGGTTCCTGTTTTTGCCATACTTTATTTTCTGTCTTTTTACCTGTTTAACCTGAATTCGGCTGCAAAGGTACACAAAAAATGAGTGTGAGGGAAAAGTTTGTTTATCTTTGCATTTAAAAAAATAAACGGAATAGAATTAATGAATAGTCAAAAAGGAATAGTGGGCTGCTTGCTATTGGCATGCACCTTACAAATGTCGGCACAAGTAAAAACGTATAAGTATCGTGTAAACTTTCGCGATAAGGCGGAAACAACCTATGCATTGGACAAGCCTTCGGCTTATTTGTCCGAACGTGCTTTGGAGCGTCGCATGAAACAGGGATTGCCCGTTGATTCTACAGATATTCCTGTGTGCCGGAGCTATATAGATATGCTGGTCGGAAAAGGAGCACAGCTTGTATCCAAAAGTAAATGGAACAATACAGTGGTAGTGCAGGTATCCGACACGTCGGTTATTGATAAAGTGGCGGCATTGCCTTTTGTGACAGCTGTCCGGAAAGTGTGGACAGCTCCCGACAGTATTCCTGCCCGCAATGCCAACCGTAAAAAAGAGGTGACCAATAGGGTGACAAAGAGTAATAACTATTATGGGGATGCGTGGCGGCAGATTGCTGTTCATCACGGGGACAGTCTTCACGCTGCAGGTTTTCGTGGGAAGGGGATGCAGATAGCGGTCATTGATGCAGGTTTTTATAATGCTGATGAAATCAGTGTTTTCAAAGGAATGGACTTGTTGGGAACACGCGATTTTGTAAATTCTCACTCGGATATTTATGCCGAGAACTATCACGGCATGAAAGTGTTGTCTTGTATGGCTGCCAATAAGCCGAATGTATTGGTCGGCACGGCTCCCGAAGCTTCATATTGGCTTCTCCGTAGTGAGGATGATGATACGGAACAGCCTGTGGAAGAGGATTATTGGGCGGAAGCTTTGGAATTTGCCGATAGTGTGGGAGTGGATGTGGTTAACACTTCATTGGGATATTATGAGTTTGATGATACGACCATGAATTACCGGTACCGTGATTTGGACGGGCATTATTCATTGATGTCTCATTCCGCTTCTTTGGCTGCCGATAAAGGATTGGTGTTGGTATGCAGTGCCGGAAATTCGGGGCGTGGCACATGGAAAAAAATCACACCTCCGGGAGATGCGGAAAATGTTATTACAGTGGGGGCGGCGGACCGGAATCTGGTTAATGCTGATTTCTCTTCTGTAGGAAATACTACAGATGGCCGTGTAAAACCGGATGTGATGGCGGTGGGAGTTGCTTCGGCCGTAGCGGGTAATGATGGAACGGTTTCTCATGCCAATGGTACTTCTTTCGCATCGCCTACATTGTGCGGGTTGGTAGCCTGTTTCTGGCAGGCTTGTCCCTGGCTTACTGCCAAGCAGGTGGTGGAGGCAGTGCGGAATGCAGGAGACCGTAAAGAGTATCCGGATAATATTTACGGTTATGGTGTGCCTGATATCTGGAAAGCTTGTCAAATAGAATTAGAGAAGAAAAAATAATGGAAGAACATCCTCTTTCTTTATATGAACTGAATGCGTTGGTTAAGCGTAGCATTCATGCTTGTCTGCCCGATACTTATTGGGTTCAGGCAGAGCTGAGTGATGTACGTTCCAATTATTCCGGTCATTGCTATTTGGAATTTGTACAGAAAGAGCCACGGGGGAATAATCTGATAGCTAAGGCAAGGGGGACTATTTGGAGCAATGTCTACCGTCTGCTGAAGCCTTATTTTGAAGAGGAAACCGGGCAGGCTTTTGTTGCAGGTATTAAAGTGATGGTGAAAGTGGCTGTGGAGTTTCATGAATTGTATGGTTACTCGCTTACTGTGCAGGATATAGATCCTACTTATACATTGGGGGATATGGCGCGTCGCCGTCGCGAAATCTTGAAGCAATTGGAAGAAGAAGGTGTGCTGACTTTGAATAAGGAACTGGAGATTCCTTTGCTGGCGCAACGCATAGCCGTTATTTCCTCGGCTACGGCTGCCGGTTATGGTGATTTTTGTAATCAACTGGAACAGAATCCCTACGGTTTTGTCTTTTATCCGCGTTTGTTTCCTGCTATTATGCAGGGGGAACGGGTAGAACAATCTGTCATTACCGCATTGGATGCTATCCATGCCTGTCGTGATGATTGGGATGTCGTGGTTATTATCCGTGGCGGAGGCGCCACGTCCGACCTTTCGGGGTTCGATACATATGAGTTGGCGGCTAATTGTGCTCAGTTTCCTATACCTATTATAACCGGTATAGGGCATGAGCGTGACGATACGGTGTTGGACTGTGTTTCTCATACTCGTGTCAAGACACCTACTGCTGCTGCCGAGTATCTTATCAATCATTTGCACGACACTGCCAAGGTTCTTGAAGATTATGCATCGGCTGTACTTCATACTATCTCTACCCGTATGGAACGGGAAAATACCCGGCTGAACCGGATGGTAGAACGTATTCCCATGCAGACGCGGATGAGGCTGAAAGAGGAACATTATCGCCAGGAACGAATCATGAAACATTTGGAAGTAGGCCTGCAATCCCGTCTGACAAAAGAAACCCATTGTTTAAAAATGATGGAAACTCGGTTGGGCATCGTTTCACAGCGTCGTCTGGTAAAGGAAAAGCATCGGCTCCAACTTTTGGAGCAGGAATTGAAGGCGGCATCTCCCGAAAATTTGTTGAAAAGGGGATATAGTATCACGCTGAAAAATGGCAAGGCGGTGATCGATGCTTCTGTATTGCAGCCGGGTGATGAACTTACCACCCGTTTTGCCAAAGGAGAAATAAAGAGTATAGTAACTAAAAAATAAAACGAAGTATGGCAGCAAAGAAACAAACCTATGAACAGGCTATGAAACGTCTGGAAGAAATCGTATCACGCATAGACAGTAATGAGTTGGACATAGACAGTTTAGGTGTGAACCTGAAAGAGGCACAGGAATTAATCAAGTTTTGCCGGGATAAACTTTATAAAGCCGATGAGGAGATAAAGAAAATGTTGGATAATAATGTTTCAATGTGACAATATGCTAATGTGCCAATTGGCTGCGCTATATTCTGCATGGCATATTTGTACCTTAGCACATTGACATATTGGCAAATTATAAAAGCTATAAATAAAAAAGCTGTTTTGATTGGAATTTGCAAATATAAAACGTAATTTTGCTCTCATTCGTAAATAATAACATAATTAAGATACACTATGAAAGAGATTGATTGGGCAAATCTGTCCTTCGGCTATATGAAGACAGACTATAATGTACGTTGCTACTATCGTGACGGTGCATGGGGAGAGTTGGAACTTTGTTCGGAAGAAACGTTGAATATTCACATGGCCGCCACTTGTCTGCACTATGGGCAAGAAGCGTTTGAAGGGTTGAAGGCTTATCGTGGAAAAGACGGTAAAATCCGTATTTTCCGTCCTGAAGCCAATGCGGAACGTTTGCAAAGTACTTGTGACGGTATTCTGATGCCGGAACTTCCTACAGAAAAGTTTGTGGCCGCTATAAAGAAGGTGGTGAAAGCCAACGAGCGTTTCATTCCTCCATACGAAAGTGGTGCGGCTCTTTATATTCGTCCGTTACTGATTGGTACAGGTGCTCAGGTGGGGGTTCACCCTGCCAATGAATATCTGTTTGTGGTATTCGTAACTCCGGTAGGTCCTTATTTCAAAGGTGGTTTTTCTACTAATCCTTATGTTATTATCCGTGAGTTCGACCGTGCCGCACCTTATGGAACCGGACGCTTTAAGGTGGGCGGCAACTATGCTGCCAGCCTGCGTGCCAATAAGAAAGCCCATGATTTGGGATATTCCTGCGAGTTCTATCTAGACGCCAAGGAAAAGAAGTACATTGACGAGTGTGGTGCGGCTAATTTCTTCGGCATCAAAAATAATACTTACATTACACCAAAATCATCTTCTATTCTGCCTTCTATAACGAATAAGAGTTTGATGCAGCTGGCCGAGGATTTGGGTATAAAGGTAGAATGTCGTCCGGTTCCTGAAGAAGAACTGGAAACCTTCGAGGAAGCGGGGGCTTGCGGTACGGCGGCTGTTATCAGTCCTATCCAGCGTATTGATGATTTGGAAAACAAGAAATCGTACATTATCTCTAAAGATGGAAAGCCGGGTCCTGTTTGTACAAAATTGTATAACAAACTGCGTGCTATCCAGTATGGTGATGAACCTGATACACATAATTGGGTGACAATTTTAGACTAATAGAAAAATAGATTCTTATGAAAACAAATTCAGAATTGAAGAATCGGGCAATCGATGCGTTGACCGGTAATTGGGGACTGGGTGCGGTTATTACCTTGGTCTATGGACTGGTGATGAATGCCCCTACGCTGCCCTATCGTATTATGGAGTCGGTGGCTTCGTCTTCCTTTAGTCTCATCGCTTTGTTGCTTTTGCCATTGGGCTTCGGCTATACCGTCCTTTTTTTGGATGTGATTCGTGGAATAAAGCTGGATTTTGCCCGTCTTTTCGATGGGTTTAAAGACTATGGACGGATATTGGGTACAATGCTGCTGACTACAGTCTATACGTTCCTGTGGACGTTGCTGCTTGTCATTCCGGGCATCATGAAGTCCTATTCATATGCCATGACGCTCTTTATTCTGAAAGATTATCCGGAGTTGCAGTACGATGCTGCCATAGAGAAAAGTATGGCGATGATGTCCGGTCATAAGATGAAGATGTTCTTGTTGGATTTGAGCTTCATTGGTTGGGCTATTTTGTGCTGTTTTACTTTGGGGATCGGTTTCTTGTTCCTGGCTCCTTATGTAGAAGCATCACATGCTGCTTTCTATGAAGATCTGAAGAAAGAATTGGGAGAGTCCGTTGAGGCAATTTCTGAATAATATAGAAAATAGAAAGATAAGAAAAATAGACCTGCAAGTGAATTGCGGGTCTATTTTTTTTCTCTTTCACAGGATATTCCTACCTTTGCCTGTGGAAACAAATTAATGATAGACTAATTTTCATGGGAAAAGGAAAACTGGAGAAATTTGCTGATATGCGGGAGTATCCGCACGTGTTTGAATACCCTTATTCGGTGGCCGATAACGTTACGTTCGATATGAAGGGGAATTGGAACCGTGACTTTTTTAAGAACGATAATCCGATAGTTCTGGAACTGGGATGCGGACGAGGTGAATATACCGTAGGGCTGGGTCGTATGTATTCCGATAAAAATTTTATCGGTGTAGATATAAAAGGGGCCCGTATGTGGACCGGTGCGACGGAAGCGCTGAAAGATGGCATGACGAATGTGGCTTTTTTGCGTACCAATATCGAAATCATCGACCGTTTTTTTGCTCCGGGTGAGGTGAGTGAGATATGGCTGACTTTCTCTGATCCGCAGATGAAGAAAGCGACTAAACGTCTTACTTCCACATACTTTATGGAACGTTATCGTAAGTTTTTGAAGCCGGACGGACTGATTCATTTGAAGACCGACAGTAATTTTATGTTTACTTACACCCGCTATATGGTAGAGGAAAACAAATTGCCGGTAGAGTTTATGACCGAAGATTTGTATCATTCCGGTTTGGTGGATGACATACTAGGCATCCGTACCTATTATGAACAACAATGGTTGGATCGTGGTTTGAATATAAAATATATGAAGTTCCGTCTGCCGCAAGAGAAGGAGTTGCATGAACCCGATGTGGAAATAGAATTGGATGAGTATCGCAGTTACAACCGCAGTAAACGAAGCGGGTTGAAAACAAGTAAATAATAACAGAATGATGACTTTATATCCGAAATTGATTTTGGACGCCTTGGCAACAGTGCGTTATCCCGGAACGGGAAAGAATTTGGTGGAAGCGGAGATGGTTGCCGATAATCTTCGCATTGACGGTATGTCGGTAAGCTTTTCGTTGATTTTTGAGAAACCGACCGATCCGTTTATGAAATCTATGATAAAGGCTGCCGAAACAGCTATTCATACTTATGTTTCACCTGATGTACAGGTAGCTATTGTGACAGAGAGCCGTCAGGCGGCGCGTCCCGAACCGGGTAAGCTGCTTCCATTGGTAAAAAATGTCATTGCTGTTTCATCCGGAAAAGGCGGGGTGGGCAAGTCTACTGTGGCGGCCAATCTAGCTGTGGCCCTAGCTAAACTGGGATATAAAGTAGGTTTGCTGGATGCTGATATTTTCGGTCCTTCTGTGCCTAAAATGTTCCAGGTGGAAGATGCCCGTCCTTATGCTGAGCAGATTGACGGTCGTGATTTGATTGTGCCGATTGAAAAATATGGTATCAAGTTGCTTTCTATCGGTTTCTTTGTCGACCCTGATCAAGCTACTTTATGGCGTGGAGGGATGGCTAGTAATGCTTTGAAACAACTGATTGGAGATGCCGCATGGGGAGAACTGGATTATTTCATATTGGATACGCCTCCGGGCACCAGTGATATTCATCTGACTTTGGTGCAGACTTTGGCTATTACGGGAGCTGTAATCGTCAGTACACCTCAGCAGGTGGCTTTGGCTGATGCGCGCAAGGGAATCAATATGTATACCAATGATAAAGTAAATGTTCCTATTTTGGGATTGGTGGAGAATATGTCATGGTTTACTCCTGCGGAACTTCCTGAAAATAAGTATTACCTTTTCGGAAAGGAGGGTTGCAAACAGCTGGCAGAGGAAATGAATGTGCCTTTGTTGGGACAAATTCCTATTGTGCAGAGTATCTGTGAAAATGGTGATAAAGGAACTCCGGCTGCTTTGAATGAGGACAGCATTACCGGGCGTGCATTTATAGAGTTAGCTGAAAATGTTGTGAAGCAGACCAGCATCCAGTTCGGGGGTAATGCTGCGTACTATGCTTACATGGTCTACCGAACCATCTTTTTCAATAACCATCTGTACGATTACTTTACCTTGTGCTCCTTCCTTTTGCGCTGTTACGGGATATTTTATGTTGCGTGCCAAATATTGCAAGCAGGCTATCATACCTCCGGGGAATTCAGGCATATTGTCTGCTATCTGGTATACGGGGTCTTCTCCGACAAGAAGTAATCTCACCAGTTCCGGATTTTCCATATCTTTGATGGGGCAGAGTTCTTTTACCGTGAATTTTCCTTCTTGATAACCTTTATGGTTAATGGCAATGGTTTCCGTCATATCCACTTCTATGGTAGCCTTTCCTTCTGCATTGGTCTTGAAAGTTTTTACTTCATTACCCGGTTTGATTTGCAGAGTAATATTAGGCTGAGGCTTACCTTCACTATTGGTTACGGTAATAGTGAAAGTCACCAGACCTTGTACTGTTGTGTTGACAAAAGATGCCACTTCTTCCCTTTCGGGGCGTGGGGTGCTTTCTTCCGTGGAATAGATTAACCTTTCGGCTGTCCGTGCCACGGTTTCAATGTTGCTGACCAAGAGTAGAGCAGCAGTCAGCGGTGCAAACAAGGCATATTTGATATGCCCTGTGGTGCGGGTTCTTTTTTTGTTCATCATTTTAATTCTGTTTTTTAAGTGTGATAAGTTGAAATTATTATATAAACCGGTTTGTCTGTTTTGGTTGGCTAATCCCAAAAGGTGATATTGATATGCTTTCTTATTTGTGCCGGATTCCATTACTTTATGATCGGCAAGGTATTCCAAATTGAGTCTGATCTCTGTTTTCAGCAGCCATGCAAAAGGATTCATCCAGCAAATGATATTTACTATTTCACTGATAATGACATCTATGGAATGCCATTGGCGGACGTGGGTCTGTTCGTGCGTCAGGATTTCTTGTTTTTCATCTTCTTTCAGTCCGGGCAGATAGATGAAAATCCATTGCCAGAAAGAGAATGGATTGGCAGGTTCTGATAGACTGCGTATGGATATTTGGTCTACATTTATACTCTTGCTTTTTAAGACAAGGCGGAAAATACTGCTTAGTTGGATCATAAATCGTGCGGATAATAAAAGGATTCCAATCCAATAGACGAACTTTATTATATCAAGCAGGTCGGGTGTGGGAATAGCAACAGGAGCTGTGACTACTGTGGCAGTGGAAGTATTTGTTTCTGTCAGCATCATCAGTGCGTAGTAATCTGCCAGTTCATTGATGGCAGGTTGTTCTTTCACCCATGCTTGCATATCCATCAGCGGATAAAGAAAAGAGAGGGCAAGAAAACTCAGCAGTGCGATACGACGCCACTGGAAGAAAGTGTCGCGACAGCAGAACAGCTTGTAGAAAGCATAGAATAAGGCGATGCCTATATTTACTTTCAGCATGTAGATGAGTTCGGGTGCTGTAGTTATCATAGTATTTGTGAATTTAGCAGGATTATTTATCTTCTTCTTTCTCTATCAAGTTGATAATGTCTTTCAAGTCGGCTGCGGAGATTTTTTGCTCTTTGGCGAAGAAAGATACCATTTCCTTGTATGAGTCAGCAAAATAGTTCCGGACCACACCACTTACAAATGTGCGTTTGTATTCGCTTTGTTTAACCACTGGGGTGTATTGATAAGTGTTGCCGAATCGTTTGGCCGTAACGTACCCTTTTCTTTTCAGGTTGTTCACTATGGATGCCACCGTAGTATAAGGCGGCTTGGGTTCGGGAAATTTAGCAACTATGTCTTTCACGAAACATTCTCCCATGCTCCAAATATGAAGCATCACTTCTTCTTCTTGTATCGTTAGCTTTTCCATAAGAAAATGAATTGATTACGATGTTTTCGCAAATCTACGAAAAAATCGTAATAAGCAAAAGGAATGGGAGTTAATTAGTGTGAATACAGATTGTGGGCAGATAAAAAAACAAAGTGAAGAATCCGGCTGTGATAGATTGAAGCGGACCCTTCACTTTGGCATGAAAATGACAGATGAAGTAAAGTTTATTTTTTGTGTAGAATATAATGGTCTGCTAACTCTCCTGTTATTGCCTGTTTGTCTTGATTGAGAGCGGTCAGGGTATTCTCACCGACTTTATAATATTGCTTATCCTCTCCATTAATTAAAGTTATGATATTACCTTCAACAGAGTAAGTTCCATATTCTTTGAAAGTAGCATCCTGCCGGTCAATATATTCTGATATCAACTCAAAAGTCTTGTCTTTTTTAATAGTCAGGGTCATGTTGATACCCGGACAGTCGGCAGCCGGAAAAGTTCCGGTGTAAGTACCGTCATAATCCAATGAGTTTTCTGCATTGTGCATATCCGTTGTTTCGGTGGAGGTTGCAGAATCGTTAGTGTTTTTGGAGTTGCTGTTACATGAAGTAATCAGCAGGCATACGCATGCCAGAATAAAAAGTTTTTTCATCATAAATAATTCATTTAGTTCTTAATTTATAAACAAATTCAGACGACATTTGTTCTGCGTCTTTTCTTAATCTCTTTTAATCTTTCGTATACATGTCTGCGGCTTAAGGTAATCTGACGACGGTATACGATGCAGGTGGTAAGGAAATAAACACCTGTTTGTATCCACAATACCCGGTACTCTGTCAGCACATCGGTCAGTGTGGCTCCCATATTGTTGATGCGTACAAAGCCGTTGATGCCGAAAGTGGAAGGGAACAGCCACGAAACCACCTCCCAGAATTTAGGAATGGCAGTACCTGGCCACGAAATGCCTGAGATAAATAGCAACGGTACTGAGGTAAATACATAAATCATCATACAGGCTTCCCGATGGTGAATAAAGATAGAACAAGTCATCGCGAAAAAGATGCATGCCAGTATATAGGGAAACATGAATGCCGCTAGGGTTCCGGCTTGAGCTATTTGTACCAGGCTGAACATTTTGGGAACAAGGCAGAGCATATAGGTAGCCATGACAGCATATATCATAAGGTAAGTCAGTGATTTGCCTAAAACAATGCGCAGCGTGCCATGATAATGGCGGCTCATGGGGATAAGGTCTCGAAAACGGTTGTTCTCACGAGCAGTTCCGGCAGATAGACCTACTCCTAGCAGTAAAGTTTGTTGGATAATCAGTATCAGTACGGCGGGTATCAGGAAGCTGGCAAAACCGTTCTGCGGATTGAAAATGGAAATATCCTCATACGCTATGGGAGACGTGCTCACTTCATCTTGTCGGATGGTTGTGTTGCCGGAGCGTTCTATCTTTATCTGTTTGTTCATTACCAGCGAGGCATTGGTGTTGGCTGTCAGCATGGCTTTGTAGTATAGCATACCGCTCATGTCACAGTAGATGGTGACATGGGTTTGAACTCCTTTAGTAATGTCGCGGCTGAAGCTTTCAGGAATATAGATGATGCCATACACTTTGCCGTTCTTCAATAAAGTTTTTGCTTCTTCCATATCACTGCAATGAGATACTATTTCCAAGTCGGCACCTGCATCTACCAGACGCAGGTATTCACGGCTGAGGCTGGAACGGTTGTTATCTACTACAGCAGCAGGGACTTCACGTACTGTTTCATTGGTATATATAAAGGTATAGAGAAGCGGATAGCCTAGTGGTACCAGAATGAAGAAGATAAGTACACCCTGATCCTTTACAACTGCTTTCAACTCTTGCCACCAGATGTAGAAAAGGTCCTTGGTTCCTTGTGAGATGATATCTTTGAGTTTATATGTTTTCATACCTGTTTGCCGTTTTAGGGAATATATACATAATGTAATAGTACTGTGCGCAGTCTTTTCAGTATAAAGAAAGGCAACAGCATGAATAACATCAACGCGACTACTGAATGCCATGCGTAAATCAGCGGATATCCGTTAAGTGCCAAATCTACATAAATCAGGAAGTAGTGGCGTAACGGGAATAGATTGGCCAGTGCCTGTAATACAGGATTCATTGCCATAACCGGAAAACTCATACCCGATATGGAGAAAGAAATCACCCCCCATAGGGAGGCGGTGCTCAGTGCCAAGCGGACTGTTGTAAACAATCCGAACAGAAATACTCCGAAAGCCTGTGAAGCCAGTACTAGTAACAGACCGGCAAACAGCATGGGCAGTATACCGCTATTACAGGGATAGTGCAGGAAACCGTATAGATAAACATTATAGAAGGTGGCCATGACAAAGAAAACTACAGTCTGGGGCAGCAATTTGCCGGTCAGGGCTACGGTGATGGAATTGTCTGCCATGCCCATCCATTCTTTTTGGGTGTTGGTTTTCATTTCACTTCCAATGGTATAGACGGTGGTCATAAAGATAAGCAGCATCAGGATACCCGGTATGATGGTGTTACTCAAATATACAGAGTAATTGAGCCATGGATTGTTTAATACATGAGAGTCGATGACTATGGGCTGCAGGAATGCCATGGCCTGGTCTTCTGTAGCTCCTTTGGCATATAAGGTGGCACGGCCGATGGCTCCACCCGCCAGCTCGGACATGGTGCGCTGGTCTTTATAGAGTAATGAACCTGCTACCAGATAGGAGTAGTTGGTATAAAAGGAAACCTTGGGTTGACGGCTTGCTAATGCCTTCTCGGTAGTTCCTTTTGGAATATAGTAGAAAGCATAGATCTTTCCTTGCTGCATGGCTTTGCGGGCATCCGCGAAACTGGGGTAATGTGCTATGATTTTAGTCTGCTGAAAAGCGTCCAGATTACGGATGATGCTGCGTGTGGTAGCTGTGTTGTCCAAATCGACCACACCTGCCGGCATATCCGTAGGGAGTCCGTTCCACATTAATGTAGTGAAGAAGAGATAACAGAACAAGGGAGCTATGATCATGCAGAACAGATATAGCGGTCTTGTGGCGATGCGGAACACTTCACGCCGGGCTATGCGGAATATACGGTTATGGACAGTATTGTTCATTGTTTGTTATTTCTCGATGATGGCACTCATTCCCGGACGCAATCCGTCTGTTCTCTCTACAGGAACAGCTTTCACCTCGAAGGTCTTCAGGTCGAATTGTCCCGTAGTCTTGGTTGCTTTCCAGGCAGCATATGTACCCAGATCTTTCATATAAGTAACCTTGAATTTTATTTCTTTGTCAAAGGCAGGAATAAATGCGCTAATCTCATTTCCTACGGTAAAGTCTTTTAGGAAATCTTCGCGTACATTAAATGTTACCCACATGTCATTCAAGCGGGCCACGTTCATAATGGGGGCACCGGTACCTACCAGTTCGCCTGCTTTGGGAAAAATTTCGGTCACTTCTCCATCAGCTGACGCGGTCAGTATCGTTTCGTCTATGTAGGAGGAAACTTCGGCTACAGCACCTTTGGCACGTTCTACTTGGGCTGCGGCTGCTGCTTTGTCTTCACGTTGTGCACCGTTCTTTGCCATTTCGTATTGGGAGCGTGCTGCTTTTTCTGTAGCGGTCATGGCATCAAATTGTGCTTTGGCTTCATCACGTTTTTGCGCGGACATTACTCCTTGTTCAAAGAGCCGGTTGACACGGTTGTATGACTTTTCAGCAATTTCTACTCCGGCTTTGGCTTTCTGCCACATTTCGTAGGCAGCTTGCAGTTGCTCTTGGCGGGTACCTCGTTGTGCTTTTTCATTCAAGGCTTGTGCTGCTTGTTCGGCAGCTTGTGCTTGAGAAAGTTTGGCTTTTACATCGGGGGCTTCAAGGATAGCCAGTGTGTCACCGGCTTTTACTTTGTCTCCTTCCTTTACACGAAATTCCAGAATGCGTCCCGGCACTTTGCTGGATACACGGTATTCGTCGGCTTCTGCTTGCCCCTGAATGATTTCCGGACCTTTACCCAGTGTAAAGAAACCTATCAGTGACACTATGACAATGACTGCTGTCAGTGAAATAAATGCCAGCAAAATATTGCTGTGTTGTGATCTTTCTGCCATATCTTTTCGTTTTTAATCTTTAATTTTTATTTAAGCACTCCCATTGATTTGCGCAAATAGACTTCAGTCAGTTTTACATCAATCTGAGCGTCTATTTTGTCCGACTGGGCAGATAACCAAGCGGTTTGCGCTTCCAATACGTTACTGGTAGGAATGACTCCTTCCATGAATCCCAGTTTGGCATAGCGCAGATTCTCGTCTGCTTTTTCCAGATTTTTTTCAGCCATACTCAGGCGTTTGGCTGCTTCATTTACTTTATAGCTGGCTTGGCTTACCTGCAATTCTACCTTTTCTTTTGCATCTGCCAGTTGGTAGCGGGCAATGTTTGCTTCCGCCTTGGCAGCTTTTACCTTATACATTCCTTCGCCCCAGTTCCATATTGGAATTTGTACCATAGCGCCAACAGCCCACATGCCGCGGAATTTGCGTTCAAAGCCGTTTACCAATGAGGGATTGGTTACCATGTAGTTGGCGGTCAGAGCTACTGTAGGAAGAAATCCCGCGCGGGTGATATTGACTTTTTGGTCATAAATTTTATTAGCTAGATCCAAACTTCGTAATTCTTCGCGATTTGCCAAAGCGGTGGCTACATTATCACCTACATGATATTCAAGGAGAGTTAAGCTTTCTACGTCTTCATCTGCTAAACGTATTTCATCATTTAAAGGCAGACCGCATAATTGGCATAGTACCATTTTAGATAGGCTTAATCCGTTGTCTATTTGTGTGAGCTTCATTTCGGCTTCATTCACTTTTACTTTTACACTTAGTCCGTCGGCTTTGGTGGCGACACCTTCGGTTATCATTTTATCTACATCACTGTCCAGTTGGCTGACCAGTTGCAGATAGCTTTGGGCTAGTTTTTTCTTGTTTATCAGTGAGATGACTTGCCAGTAAGCTTGGTCGGTACTCAAAATGATATCCTGCATACCGGTGGCGTGCTGTGATTCGGCCAGTTGTTCAGCGTATTTGGTGATTTTATTGTAGGCAACGATTTTTCCTCCCATGAAGATGGGTTGGGTAAGGGTCACAGCTCCTGCATACATATTGCGTGTGTCGGTGCGCAGCGCATCTACCAAACCTTGTCCTACCTTGTTCAGTGCATTTCCAATACCTGGGATGAGGGGAGCAAGTGGTTGCAGTATTTGTGCGAGTTCGGGATTGGAAGCTGCCAGTTGTTGGAAAGTTTCCTGTATGGAGCCTTGGGCGGTAGTCCCTATCTGACTGATAGCTCCCTTTTGTTCGTCACTTAATAAAGAGATTTCTTTCTGAGTGCGCATATAGGTTCCTATAGCCGCAATCTTAGGAAGATAATTGGTAAAAGCCGCTTTCTTTTCATAATGTGCAGCTGTTATCTTTTCAGCTGAAATGCGCAACTCTTTATTGTTGGATAATGCTAAAGCACGACAACTATCTAAGGTGAGTGTGCTTTGGGCTGAAATACTATCTAAAACACCGATAAATAGGATAAAAGCTGCAATCTTTTTCATTATAGTGTTCTTGTTTTGTTGTTTTTTAAGTTGTTTATGCAACAAAAATAAGACAAATCTTCAAGAAAGCCATATTCTGGATGTTATTTTAAAATATTTTTATAATTCTGCAATCTGTATGTTTACTGCTTTTGCTTGGTGGAGAAAAAAACAGCCGGTTCGTTTCCAACCGGCTGTTTTTTTATTAAATATATTGAAGGAGAGAATGTTCCTTGTTATTTCATGCTGAAAGCTTGTTGTCCTATCATGGTTCCATCAGCGAAAATATAAACATGATAAGTTCCGGCAGGCAAATATTCCTCTACGTCCCAATATACGGTTACATTTTGTTCTTCTCCGGTGTATTCTATGTATTTCTTGATGGAATAAACCAAATTACGGTTTTCGTATGGGAATGTGTTTGAAGCGTTTTTGGTTAGTATGTCATTGTCTGGTTTGGCAATACGTATATATAAAGTACGTTCACCTGTTTTGGCGGTAATATTCTTGACAATGGTGAACGAGATGGCTATCTTTTTCACATCTTTTACTTTCTTGGCTGTTTTACCACGTTTATTTCTAGGCTCTACGCTAATTCCTGTGGCATCCAATTGGGCTGCCAAGGTGACCTTTTCATTCAGATTCTTTTTCTCTTGCGATAAATTATTGATTTGACGGGTTGCCTGCGTATATTTTTGTTTTACTTCTTGGTTTTCTTCAGCTAGTGCTTGGTTGAGTTTGTTCAGTGAATCTATTTGGATAACATAGGTGCGTAGTACGGCACGTACTGTTTTCAGTTCTTTCTTCAAACGCATGATCTCAGCTGCGTTACTGGTCTTTACTTGTCGTAATTCTTCTAGCAGCCGCTGTGTTTTCAGCTTCTCACTCTCCAGCTTTTCGCGCAAGGAATCATTGTTTATCTGTATCTGAAGTTCATCATATTGGGTGGCGAAAGTGGTATATTCGTTTTCCATTTCCAGTTTTTCCACAGCGAAGAGTTCGCTCATTTCCTTATTCTCTTTTGCTTGATGAAAAGCATAAAAAGAAACTCCGCCGATAATCACAACCAGCAGAATAATGACAATAATCAGTTTTTTGCTCTTATCCATAGTGTTACATTGAATTTTGGACAAAAGTACAATAATTTATGTAGACTGCTCGAAAAATATTATGGAAATTTTTCTTTAATTCGGAATATCATTGTAACTTTGCGGTGCTTTTAAGAAGGCGATTTTATTATCAACTTTAAACAAAATATAGAGATTATGTCAAAAGTAACCGTAGTAGGCGCAGGTAACGTAGGTGCTACATGTGCAAATGTTCTTGCTTTTAACGAAGTAGCAGACGAAGTAGTAATGCTGGACGTTAAAGAAGGCGTATCAGAAGGTAAGGCAATGGATATGATGCAGACAGCTCAGTTGTTGGGCTTCGACACAAACATTGTAGGTTGCACTAACGATTATGAAAAAACAGCTAACTCTGACGTTGTGGTTATCACCTCAGGTATTCCCCGTAAGCCGGGTATGACCCGTGAAGAACTGATCGGTGTTAATGCAGGCATCGTTAAGTCAGTTGCTCAGAATATCTTAAAGTACTCTCCTAATGCTATCATCGTAGTTATCTCTAACCCGATGGATACTATGACTTATTTGTCATTGAAAGCTTTGGGCTTGCCTAAGAATAGAATCATCGGTATGGGTGGTGCTTTGGATAGCTCACGTTTCAAATATTTCTTGTCTCAAGCCTTGGGTTGCAACGCTAATGAAGTGGAAGGTATGGTTATCGGTGGTCACGGTGATACTACTATGATTCCTTTGACTCGTTTTGCTACTTACAAAGGTATGCCTGTTTCTAACTTCTTGTCTGAAGAAAAATTGCAGGAAGTTGCTGCTGCTACTATGGTAGGCGGTGCTACTCTGACTAAGTTGCTGAGTACTTCTGCATGGTATGCTCCGGGTGCAGCTGGTGCATTTGTTGTTGAATCTATCATCCACAACCAGGGTAAGATGGTTCCTTGTTCAGTTTATTTGGAAGGTGAATACGGTGAATCAGATATTTGCTGTGGTGTGCCTGTAATCTTGGGTAAGAACGGTATTGAAAAGATCGTTGAATTGCCTTTGAACGAAGAAGAAAAAGCTAAATTTGCTGCAAGTGCTGCTGCTGTTCGCAAGACTAACGCTGCTTTGCATGAAGTAGGTGCTCTTTAATAAGAACAAGCTATAATTTTATATAAAAAGCCGTTTTTTCAGTGAAATGAGAAAGCGGCTTTTAATTTGTACAGAATCCCTGAAAAAGTAAGTGAACTTACTTTTTCAGGGATTCTGAAATGAAAACGGCAGGAAGATTTTCTCCTCCATCAGTCCATCGGGTAAAGGGGTAACCGGGATAAAGGGTAGGAGCTGTTTCATCTATCCATTGGTTGAGAAGCCGGTAGATGGGAATGTCTTCCTTATTCATAAAAGTACCTGTGTATTGGGCATTTTTAGACAACTGATTACCATCGTCATTTTTTCCGATAAAGGTTATTTTTGCATTATCATAGTAGTTGTGGATAAAGAAAGAGTTGGCAGCTATACCTGCGAATAATCCTTTGGTCGTAATTAGATCTATGTTATAGACATAACAATTTTCAATGTGCGCTCCATCCGAAGCTTTCCCGCATATTCCACCATTGTAACTCTCTCTGTTCTTTATTATGTTGTTGGCAGAATAGCAGTTTGCTATCAAACCTTGGGCCTGGCTGGAACCTGCTATTCCACCGGCTGGTCCTGCTTTTATTTTTGAATTTGCGTCATAAATGATTTGGGTGTTGGTAACATAGCAATTGGTGATTTCCCCTGTTGAAGTTCCTGCTATGCCTCCTGTATTGGCTGATTGGTTCGTTTTGGTTGGATTGGCTGCAATTTGGCACTCCTTAACGCAACAATTTAGTATTTTGCCTTTATTGCGTCCGACTAAAATACTTGTACCTTCTGCTGTGCTCTTGCTTTTTGATGTGATAGATACTTTGCTGGATTCTATATGGAGATTTTTAACTATGCCGGTGATATTGACGGCTCCGAATACACCTGTGGTGCCATTGCTGGAATTGATAGGTATATTGTAAAGGGTGTGATTTTGTCCGTCAAAGGTTTGGGAAAAGTAATAGTTTGTTTGGGCGTATCCTATTTGTTTTAACTCAGTACAATCCACATCTTTAAAATCAATGTCATTCAATAGATAATAAGTGGTTATTCCATTTATCGTTTCTCCGAAATCGTCCAATGTTTTTCCTTTGTATTGGGTAAATGTATTGCTATTGATAAGTTGACTGAATGCAATCCAATCTTCGGCAGTCATAATTCCCGGAGTTTTTTCAGATATTTTTAAGTGATAAGTATATTCTTTGTTACCGGTAAAAGACTTTGTTTCTAGTTGTGTTGTATATTTCTTTCCATTTGTTACCATATTTATGGCGATGACCATGTTTCCGACAGGAGGGACTATAAACGAATAATTTCCGGAAGGAGAAACTTGGGCAATAGTAGTCGTATGTGTTCCGTTATCCGCTAGAACTATTTCAGCGGATTTTGGGATAATAGAGGAAACAGCAGGACATGTTACCTCTATTTTCTGAAAATAGGTTTGTAAATTTCCCTCCAAATGCAGTGTCAGAAGAGAAAATAAATGTTTGAACTGTAAATGGATGGAATTTCCGGCCGGAAATTCATCCTTGACATACAGTATGTCTTCCAACGAATTGTTTTTATAAAGATTTTCTTGGACATAGTCCAAATCGGGATAGACAGGATATACTGCCGTAACATTTGTTTTTCCTGTTAGGTCACTCCAGCTAAATTCATTTTCTGCTTTCCATTGGTTGTCCATATAAGTCAGAATTCTGTTGTCTAT
>PPYF01026766.1_pt1 | contig 53929 bp, 58 predicted proteins | sample 1559871 | NCBI WGS metagenome assembly PPYF01 (sample SAMN08240021, study PRJNA423297) | Human gut metagenome, whole genome shotgun sequencing project.
CCGTAAAGCTGATAAAATAAGGCTTTGCGGACATTTAAGAAGATATGAAAAGATAATCAAAAATCTATTTTAAGTTTAATATAAATCTGATAAAATTTTTTAATTATATACGATTATATTTGATGACGATATAGTTTGATAAATAAGGCATACTTTTTTAAGGGGATTTTGAAATGAAGAAAAGAATCATACCGCTGCTTTCAGCGCTGCTGATAATAACTATATGTACTGTCGTTTCTGTTAAAACCGGAATAGACGTTCCAACCATAAACATACTAGGAGCTTACATTTCCGTCCTGCTGGTGACTGCGGTCACATGGAAATTTCCATACAGCTTTTTTATCTGCGCCATAATCTTTGATGTATTTGCCACTGCCGGCGGTTCCGTGCTCAATCTATACAGAACCATCGGCTGCTACGATAAAGTAATTCATTTTATGAGCGGCATCCTCGCTGCAGCTTTCGGCAGGATGATCATGGAATTTGTCCTGAAAAGAAAAAAACTGCCTCAGGTAAAAGCGGTGATACTGCTCTTTGCGCTCTTCTTTTCTTTCGCCTGTGCAGGGCTGTGGGAGGTCTATGAGTTCAGCACAGATCAGCTTATAGGCACCAGCATGCAGGGCGACGCTTTCGACACTATGACGGACATAATTTCAGGTGTTCTGGGCGGACTGGTGTATTTCGTCTTGGTGGCCGCGATAAAAAAGGAGCCTCACGATAATCCGTAAGACTCTTTTCGTAGATTACAGCCAGGCCGTCAATTTTACTTTTATATACTATGAGAAATTGCCCTGTCCGCGAGCAGCGCCGCAGTCACTACCGCCAATGCTGCTATTATGGCGAGACGGTTCATTTTCATTTTTTTGTTCTTACTCGGCCGTGTCACTCCTTTATCCTCAAGAAAATCCCTGGCCACTTCCTCCGGACTGCCGAATATTTTTTCCAGTTCTTCGGCGGTGCACTGAGGGTGGTCTCCGCAGTAATCTATTAAACATTCTCTCATGGACTTTATCAGATTTTCAGCTGGATACAAGTTGCAAATAGATCTTTCTACTTTTTTTAGATATTCTTCGACAACCTCATAATTCATATTCAAATCCCCTTTTTCATTCTCCCTTGTAGACGATATCTCTGACTACATCTGTAAGTTCTTTGTACAACGCTTTCAGTTTTTTCAGATATTCTTTCCCCTCGCCGGTTATGGCGTAATAAATCCTGATTCTGTTGTCGTCGGTGATGATCTTTTCGCTTTCCACTATGAAACCGTTTTCCTTTAATTTGGTCAGTATGTTGTAAAGCAGCGGCATCTTATACTTGCCTTGACTTCGTTCCAATACGACCTGCACGATTTCATAAGCGTACATCTCCCTTTCTGACAATATGGAGAGGATCATCAGCGGAAGAGTTGCTTTTTTAAATTGAGCCTCAAAATTTTCCAGAGGGTCTCTCTTTGTAACTTCATTTTTCATCTTTGTCAGCTTCCTTATGTTGTCTTGTATATATTTTATACGCTAAATATATCATACTGGCTGTTTAAAATCAATAATCTATATGAATCTATGCAAAACTTTTTTTGAATTTAATATATTTTATTGGCATATATATTTATCCATGGTATTTTAAAAGTGATAAAAGACTCGGCCTAGTCGGAATAATGATGATGTGTGTGTAAACTGTTATCATTCGGAAAGGCAGGGTGATTCCAATGGGCATGGATAGCCGAATCACAAAATGAAGAATTTTTGTTTAGAAGAGTTCATTAGAGGAGGTTAGAAAATGAAACGTAAGCTTATATCCATACTATTAGTTATATCCATATTTGCAGTTTCTGTTCCGGCGGCTTTCGCCTCAGAAAACGGTTCGATTGAAAAAACAGATCCACTTTCTGTTGCTGTTTTGGGGGGGGACACATTATCCCTCAGTTTAGGTTCAGTAAGCAGTGGGGATAGCGGAGACATTACTACTCTCGGAAATGAGAGGGATAAATTTAAAACTATAATAAAATATGGTTCCTGGGAGCCTGCAAAAACTTTTACCATAACAAAAAGTCAGGCTAAAACTGAAGCTACATTTAGAAATGCACTTCATATACTCTATACCAGCACAATGAGCATTTTCGGCGGATTGGTAGGCGTTATTGCTAGTTTACATTCCTTATTTATAAATTCATTCTACGCTGATCCTTCTGAAGCTGCCGGAAAATACACTGTAAAAAGACGCAGTGCAACGAAATATCAGCAAAATATACTTACAGGAAAAAGTGCAATCATTGAAAAGGGATATCAGTTTCAGATTACTCATAACGGCAAAACAGTGAACAAAACGTTTTGATATTAGTACAGCTTTCATTTCTAAAATATTACTGTGCTATTTCAGAAAAATAATGGGAGGGAAATCAACATGACGCGTATAGACCAATTCAAAAAAGACAAACTGAAATCATGCGTAATAGAGATAATAGTCTTCCTTTTGCTATACATCTTAGCAAAAGCCGCGTTTGCCGGAAGCATCAGCATGGTTTTGGCAATATTTCTCTGCTTTCCGCCAGTTATATACTGCGTCTTTTTAGAAGAGAAGCTCGAAAAATATCACGAGCCAAGCTGCCGCCTGAGAATTTTAACCGGCGCCGGAGCAGGCCTGTGCGCGGCTGCCGGACTTTTCTCCCCCCCTCCGAATTCAGCCTGGAGATAATGTTTATGACAGCCATAGTCTATTTTACAGCTATAAACATCTATCAATATAAAACTTATCCTGCAAGGATAGCGGAGCGGGAAGCCGCTTGTCCAGAAACGACAGAAATGCCTGAAAAGGCGGAAGCGCCAGCAAACGGTGAAGTCAAATGAAAAAATATTTTTTACTTTTAGCGCTGGGAATGATTCTTCTAGCAGCAGCCCATAGCTTAATAACCGAAGAATCGGTCATGCACAGCGTTATCTTCGCATTGAGCCCGCTGGCATTTTTGAGGATAGTATATTATCTGAAAAAATTTTCAGGCGACGACCAGCAGGCATTTTCCCAGAGACCGATGAATTGGTCAGGTTTTACAAGTACAAACGGTTGAAAATCCTTGCGACTGTTTTTTCGCCGCTCATTTTCGGTCTTCTGGCTTATGAATTTATAAGCTCATACTTGCTCGCTGCAGCCATGATAATTATCGGCGCGGCGATAGAAGCCATAATTAAATTTATCAAAAACACGGCATAGCTATAAGCTATGCCGTGCAAACATCATATCTTATTCCACAGGGACTATCCAGCCTCTTGTGTCTTCTTTTTCACCGGTCTGTATTCCGTAAAGCTCGTCATACAGCCTCTGGGAAAGTTCTCCGATCTCTCCGTTGTTGATGACGAGACTCTTGCCGTCCCACGCCAGCTCGCCTACAGGAGAAATTACCGCGGCGGTGCCTGTCGCAAAGACTTCCTCCAGCCTGCCCTCTTCGCCTGCCTTGAACACTTCGTCGATGGTGAATCTCGTCTCGTTGACCTTGTAACCCCAGTCTTTCATAACTTCGATCATCGAAGCTCTGGTAATTCCGGGCAGTATGGTTCCTACCAGCGAAGAAGTGTAGATTTCTCCGTCGATCTTGAAGAAAGCGTTGGAGGTTCCTATTTCCTCAACGTACTTCTTTTCCTTGGCGTCAAGCCAGAGAACCTGGTCAAAGCCCATGTCGTGAGCCTTAGCTTCTGCGATCATGGCGGCCGCATAGTTTCCGCCGATCTTGGCGAATCCTGTTCCGCCCATGGCCGACCTTATGTACTCGTTCTCAACGTAGATTCTCGTCGGAGCCAGTCCGTGTTCATAGTAAGGGCCCACAGGACTCAGTATGATGATGAACTTATAAGTCTTGGAAGCGGCCACGCCGAGGAAAGCGTCGGTGGCTATCATGAACGGTCTGATGTACAGAGCGGTGTTTTCCTTTTCAGGTATCCAGTCTCTGTCCACGTCCACGATGGCCTTTACTGCGTCTACGTAAAGTTCCTCGTCGATGGACGGCATGCACATTCTGGCGTTGGTGTTGTTGGTTCTCTTGGCGTTCATGTCAGGTCTGAAAAGCTGGACCCTTCCGTCCTTGGTCTTGTATGCTTTCAGTCCCTCGAACATCTCCTGTCCATAGTGGAAAACTGTGCTGGCAGGATCCAGCTCCAGCGGGCCGTAAGGCACGATTCTTCCGTCATGCCAGCCCTGCTTGTCGTCGTAATCCATGATGAACATGTGGTCTGTGAATATCTTTCCGAAAGGCAGCTTGTCAGGATCTGGCTTGGCCTTTGGATTTTTTGTAAGCGTTACACTGAATTTGTTTTTCATTTTAGTCTAGTCTCCTTTACTTCAAAACGGCGCCTGTGTTGGCTGAGGATACCATTCTTGAATATCTTTCCAGCCAGCCCGTCTTGACTTTCTTCTCCGGCTTTATGTAGGCTTCGCGGCGTCTTGCGAATTCCTCGTCGGAAACTTTGGCGTTGATCGAATATTCAGGAATATTTATCTCTATGATATCCCCCTCTTCGATAAGTCCTATGAGGCCTCCATCTGCGGCTTCCGGGCTGACGTGGCCGATGGAAGCGCCGCGGCTTGCTCCGCTGAAACGTCCGTCTGTTATGAGAGCGACAGTCTTGTCAAGTCCCATGCCTGCCAGCGCGCTGGTAGGATTGAGCATTTCCCTCATTCCCGGGCCACCCTTAGGACCCTCGTATCTTATGACCACCACTTCGCCGTCCTTTATGCTGCCGGCATAAATGGCTTCTATTGCGTCTTCTTCACTGTCGAAAACTCTGGCCGGACCTGAATGTACCAGCATTTCAGGAGCCACCGCGCTTCTCTTTACAACACAGCCGTCTTTTGCTATGTTACCCCAGAGAATGGCGATGCCGCCGGTCTGGCTGTACGGCTCTTCTACAGGTCTTATGGCCTCCTGGTCTTTGATCACTCTTCCCTTGATGTTTTCACCTACGGTCTTTCCGGACACGGTAGGAAGAGAAGTGTCTATCAGACCCTTTGAGGCCAGCTGCGCCATGACTGCAGGAACGCCTCCGGCGTTGTCAAGGTCGTGCATGTGAGTGCCGCCTGCCGGAGCCAGATGGCAGAGATTAGGAGTTACCTGACTTATCTCGTTGAACATGTTGAGATCTACTTCTACGCCGGCTTCGTGAGCTATGGCCAGAAGATGGAGCACGCTGTTTGATGAGCAGCCCAGAGCCATGTCGCAGGCTATGGCGTTTCTGATGGATTTTTCATTGATTATGTCTCTGGCCTTTATGTCCTTTTCCACCAGATTCATGACGGCCATGCCGGCATGCTTGGCCAGCATTATTCTCCTGCTGGAAACTGCAGGGATGCTTCCGTTGCCTGGAAGTGCGATGCCGATGGCTTCACAGAGGCAGTTCATGCTGTTGGCAGTGTACATTCCGGAACACGAACCGCAGCCGGGGCATACGTTCTGTTCGTATTCCAGCAGTCCCTCATCGTCTATGATTCCGGCCTTTCTCGCACCGACTGCCTCAAACATTTTGGAAAGGCTGGTCTCAACGCCGCCCACCAGACCCGACATCATAGGGCCTCCTGAGCATACTATGGCAGGAATATTCATCCTCACCGCGGCCATGACCATTCCCGGCACGATCTTGTCGCAGTTTGGCACTAGCACTGCTCCGTCGAAAGCGTGAGCCATGACCATGGTCTCGACGCTGTCTGCGATAAGTTCGCGGCTGGCGAGGGAATATTTCATGCCTATGTGCCCCATGGCTATGCCGTCGCATACTCCGATGGCCGGCACCATGATAGGAGTTCCGCCTGCCATCCTCACCCCGGCTTTGACCGCGTCAGTGATCTTGTCGAGATTGATATGGCCGGGAACTATTTCGCTGTGAGCCGAAACTACCGCTATCAGCGGCCTTGACAGCTCTTCTTCCGTATATCCCATAGCGTAGAACAGACTCCGCATAGGAGCCTTTTCCACGCCCTCGGTAACAAGTTTACTTCTGGTTTTCATAATGCGCCTCTATTTCTTCAGCCAGCTCATCATCTTTCTCAGTTCTGCTCCGGTCTTGCAGAGAAGATGAGAAGCTTCTTTCTTTCTCGTCGCAAGGAATCTTGCTTTTCCGCCGGCGTTGAATTCCTGTATGAACTCAGTAGCGAAAGTTCCGTCCTGAATTTCTTCCAGAACTTTCTTCATCTCTTTTCTGGTATCCTCAGTGATGATTCTCTTTCCTGTTCTGTAATCGCCGTATTCAGCAGTGTTGGAAATCGAATATCTCATCTTATCGAAGCCGCCCTCGTTAATCAGGTCTACTATCAGCTTCATCTCGTGGATACATTCGAAGTAAGCCATCTCAGGCTCATAACCTGCTTCTACCAAAGTGTCGAAGCCGGCTTTCATCAGCTCGCAAACACCGCCGCAGAGAACTGCCTGTTCGCCGAAGAGGTCTGTCTCGGTCTCTTCCTTGAATGTAGTTTCCAGGATTCCGGCTCTGCCTGCGCCGATTCCGCTGGCATAAGCGAGGGCGTAGTCCTTGGCTTTTCCGGAAGCATCCTGATATACGGCGATAAGGCTAGGAACGCCTTTGCCCTCTACGTACTGGCTTCTTACAGTGTGTCCAGGTCCCTTAGGAGCAATCATGATAACGTCCAAATCTTTTGAAGGCTGTATCTGATTGAAGTGGATATTGAATCCGTGGGCAAAAGCGAGAACGTTGCCCGGCTTCATGTGCTTTTCGATCTGCTCTTTGTAGAGCTGTGCCTGCAGTTCGTCAGGAGTAAGGATCATAACGATGTCGCCTGCTTCTGCAGCTTCTTCGATGCCCATAACTTTAATTCCTGCAGCTTCTGCTTTGGCTGTGTGAGCTGAACCAGGTCTCAGACCTACTACTACGTTTGCTCCGCTTTCTTTGAGGTTCATGGCGTGAGCGTGGCCCTGGCTTCCGAAGCCTAAGATAGCGATTGTTTTTCCGTCAAGCATGCTGAAATTGCAGTCTGCGTCATAATACTTGTTTACCATTTTTTTATTCTCCTTTATTTTAAAAAATTATTTACTTTTCTATGCCGGTCACTCCGGTCCTGCATATGTCGATTATCTCATATTCCTTGATGAGGTCGAGGAAAGCGTCCAGTTTTTCCGGCGCACCGGTCAGTTCGAGAACCATTTCCTCTGTAGTGAGGTTGATTATCTTAGCTCTGTATATATCGACGATCTCCTTTACTTCGCTGCGTATGGACTTGTCGGCCTTGACCTTTATCATCAGCAGTTCGCGGAAAAAGCTCTTTTTACGGTCTAAAGTCTTGATGCTCCTGACCACTTCCAGCTTTTCCGTCTGCGCCACTATCTGATGCAGCGTAAGGTAATCGCCCTCGAATACTATGGTTATCCTGGATATACCAGGATCGTTGGTGGCTGATACGGTAAGGGAATCTATGTTGAAGCCTCTTCTTCCGTAGAGGCTTACGACCCTTGACAATACGTTGGCCTTGTTATCAACATATATGCTGACTACTTCTTTTTTCATCGGTCTTTCCCCTCCTATTCATATATGATATTGTCTACCGTGTCTCCGTTCTGGATCATCGGCAGCACCAGATCTTCCTGCGATATGTCGCAGTCTATCCAGGAAGGGCCGTCAACTTTGAGAGCCTGACTGAAGGCTTCTTTCAGCTGTTCCATGTTTTCCGCCCTGAAGCCTCTGCCTCCGAAAGCTTCCATCATCTTAGGGAAATCCGTCTTTCTGCCGGGAGTCGTCTGCGAGTATCTCTTGTCGTAAATCAGCGTCTGCCACTGGTATACCATGCCTAAAACTCTGTTATTCATTATAACGGTGATTATCGGCAGCTTATAGGAAACGGCCGTGCATGCCTCTGCCAGGTTCATGTGCAGCGAGCCGTCGCCGGTAAAGTGGATGACCCTCTTATCAGGATTTGCCATCTGCGCTCCTATGGCCGCTCCGTATCCGAAGCCCATGGTTCCAAGGCCTCCGCTGGAAAGGAAGTCTCTCGGCTTGGTCTGTTCAACGTACTGGGCGGCCCACATCTGGTGCTGTCCCACGTCTGTCACGTATACCGTTTCTTTATCGGTGTTCCGGCAGATATATCTGATTATTTCCTCCGGATTTATCTTGGCGTTGCAGTTCTTGATCTTGGTCGGTTTTTCCTTGTCCCAGGCCGTTATCTCCGCCAGCCATTCCTGATGGGATTTCTTCTCAACTCTCTCTGTCAGCTTTTCCAGGATATCCTTGCAGTCTCCAATAATGCACTCTTCGACGGAAACGTTCTTGCTTATTTCGCTCCTGTCCAGATCTATCTGGAATATCTTAGCCTTTTTTCCGAATTTGGATGGGTTCAGAGCCACCCTGTCGCTGAATCTCGTTCCGACGGCCAGGATAAAATCCGCCTCTGCCGCGCTCCTGTTGGCCGCATATGAACCGTGCATGCCCAGCATACCGAAGAATCTCTTTTCAGAGCTTGGAACTATTCCCAGACCCATAAGCGTGTTCACGACAGGCATGTCTGTCTTTTCCATGAAAGCCCTGACTTGTTCTGCGGCTTCTGCCGATATGGCTCCGCCGCCTACCATGAGCAAAGGCTTCTGAGCTTCGTTTATGTATTTTACAAACTTCTTCAGCTTGGTTTCTTCATCTTTGTCTTTGATTTCCTTGAGAGGATAGTTGGGTACAGGCTCATAATCAACCATGGCGTCGGTCACATCTTTTGTCACGTCCACCAGCACAGGACCCTTTCTGCCCTCGTTGGCTATTCTGAAAGCGTCCCTCATGGCGCTCACCAGGTCTTCTTTTCTATTGACGAAGAAGCTGTGTTTTGTTATCGGGAAAGTAACTCCTGTAATGCATACCTCCTGGAAAGCGTCTCTTCCTATCTGGCTGTTGTTCACGTTGGCAGTTATGAATACCGTTGGAACGCTGTCCATGTAAGCCGTGGCTATGCCGGTAACAAGATTTGTCGCTCCAGGGCCGCTGGTTGCAATGGCCACCCCCGTCTTTCCGGTGGATCTGGCGTAACCGTCCGCAGCGTGGGCTGCTCCCTGCTCGTGGGCGGTTAAAACGTGAGTTATCTTGTCAGAATATCTATACAACTCATCGTACAGGACTATTGCCGTGCCCCCGGGATAACCGAAAACGGTATCCACACCGTGCTCCAGCAAAACTTTCATGACTGCTTCTGAGCCCTTTATCTTCATTTAGTATTTTCCTCCAATCCTTTCATGTAGTCGATAAATTGTCTTGCGCTTCTGCCGGAAACGCCTCCGCGGCGAATCTCCCACTTGGTCGCTTCCTGATGAAGTTTCTGTAAATCTATATTTACATTTTCTCTCAAGGCCAGAGCTTCCACTATTTCGTGGAACTGATCCCTGCCAGGCTTGCCGTAGTATATCTGGACTCCGAACCTTTCGGCCAGGCTGAGCTTTTCTTCCATGGAATCTCCGCGGTGTATCTCTCCGTCGTTGTCCATGTCGCTCCTGTCTTTCCACGTCTCCTTTATCAGGTGTCTGCGGTTTGAGGTGGCGTAAATCAGCACGTTTTTCGGCCTCGGCTCAAGTCCTCCCTCGATGACGGCCTTGAGATATTTGTATTCAGTTTCAAAGTCTTCAAAGGACAGGTCATCCATGTAGATTATGAATTTATAATTCCTGTTTTTGATTATGTCTATTATGCTGCTCAGATGCTGCATCTGGTGCCTGTATATCTGGATTATTCTCAGTCCCTCGCCGCTGTACTGGCTGCATATAGCTCTGATGCTGGTCGATTTTCCTGTTCCGCCGTCTCCGTAGAGCAGCACATTATTGGCTGGTTTTCCGGCCAGAAAAGCTTCTGTATTTTGGACCAGTTTTCGCTTTTGCTCTTCGTAGCCTATAAGGTCTGAAAGCCTTATATCTTCAGTCTTTCTTACGGCAGAAAGGCGAATCTTGCCAGATGAGGCTGCGGCTTCTGCTGCGTCCGGGCAGGCAGCGTTTCCGGCTGCTTCTGCCGCCGTAGCTCCGCTGCCGGTTCTCAAGGTGAAGGCCTTGGAAAGTCCCAGCTCTCCTGCTCCGTTTTGGCGGTAAAAACTGACGACAGCCTGTAAAAACTCTTCGTCGCTGTCTGCAGCTTCAAGGCTCTGGGCAAATTGGCAAATCAGCCTGCCCGCGTCGGTCATGCTCTCAGCTTCAGCAGCGTCTCCTGCTCTTCGGCAGGCGGTTATGGCCTTAGACCAAAGGCTTTGTCCCTCAGCGTGCTTCTGCCAGTCCCAGTTGAAAATTTTCCTCAGGACAGAGCAGTCCATCGCGCCCAGCTTTGCCAGCGTCGTGTCCGCCGCCTCGGGAGCAGTTTTCGTCTCTCTTTCAGCCGCGGCCCTCCGCTCTTCTTCAAGGGAAAATGGATTCAGATCCGTGGCTATGTAATAAGCGATGTAATCATGCCAGAGGTTGCCTGCAAGGCCATGAAGCGCGGCGAATTCCAGCAGGCTTTTGGTAAGCTTTCTCTGCAGTCTGCGGCTGTCCCCCGTATCGCCGGACGCCGTCATGGCCGCCGCAATTTCCAGAATTTTATTATCTGCTGAATATAGAATTAAATCATCAAGTAGTTTTTGCATTATCTAAATCCTCTCCGCTATGAGAGTTCCTATCTCGGAAGTGGAGACCTGCTTCTTGCCGTCCGTCATCAGGTCAGGCGTTCTGCATCCCTCTTCAAGGACATTTTTAACGGCGTTTTCTATGGCGTCTGCTTCTTTGACAAGTCCAAATGTATATTTTAACATCATTGCGGCAGAAAGTACAGCAGCCATCGGATTTGCCTTTCCCGTGCCTGCTATATCAGGGGCCGAGCCGTGAACGGGCTCATACATTCCAAAAGCTCCCTCAGCAAGGCTGGCTGACGGCAGCATGCCTATGGAACCTGTGATCATGCTGGCTTCGTCTGAAAGTATATCGCCGAAGATATTGCTGGTAACTATTACGTCAAACTGCTTCGGGTTGTATACCAGCTGCATGGCGGCGTTGTCGACATACAGATTTTCCAGCGTCACTTCAGGATATCTTTCGGCGACTTTGGCCACAGTCTTTCTCCACAGCCTGGAGCTCTCCAGCACGTTGGCCTTATCAACGCTGGTTACTTTTTTATTTCTCTTCATCGCCATGGAAAAGGCGATTTCAGCGACTCTTTCCACTTCTTTTTCAGAGTACAGTTCAACGTCGTAGGCGGCTTTTCCCATGTTTTCAGTATCTTTTACGCCTCTCTCACCGAAATAAATTCCTCCGGTCAGCTCTCTTACCACCAGAAGATCAAGGCCTCCCCGGACTTTTTCTTCTTTCAGAGGGCATGCAGCCTTAAGCTCGTCGAACATTATGGCAGGTCTCAGGTTGGCGAAAAGCCCCAGTTCCTTTCTCAGTCCCAGGAGCGCTTTTTCCGGCCTCTGATCTCCGGGAAGATCGTCCCACTTGGGACCTCCTACCGCCCCCAGCAGAACTGCGTCGGCTTTTTTTGCCGTTTCCACAGTTTCTTCCGGCAGACATCTGCCGTATTGGTCTATGGCTGCGCCTCCTGCCAAAAGATATGTATAATCAAATTCATGTCCGAATTTCTTTCCTGCAGCGTCCAGGGCTTTGACGGCTTCTGCCGTAACCTCAGGGCCTATGCCGTCTCCCGGTATGACTGCTATTTTATAATTCATCTAACGCCTCTCCTTTCGGGCTTCATATAATCTCTTTGTCTTTAGGTGTTATGCAGGCTACATTATGACGCTTACCTGCTTCGGATTGTAGCCTTCTTTCTCCAGAGCTTCGCATATGGAATGTTTATGCTCAGGGCCGAAGGCTTCTATTGTTATCTTCAGTTCCACCGCCGCGGTACGGTTGGTGGTCACAAATTGGTTGTGCTCAAGTTTTACTACGTTGCCCTGTTTCTGCGCTATGATCGTGGCGACTCTCACCAGTTCGCCCGGCTTGTCAGGAAGCAGCACCGAAACGGTGAAGATCCTGTCTCTCTTGATGAGTCCCAGCTGGACTACCGACGACATGGTAATTATGTCCATGTTGCCGCCGCTCAGGATGGAAACTATCTTCTTACCCTTGACGTCCAGATGCTTAAGGGCGGCTACGGTGAGCAGCCCCGAATTCTCAACGACTAATTTATGATTCTCCACCATGTCTAAAAAGGCGACTATCAGCTCGCCGTCTTCGACGGTGATTATGCCGTCAAGACCTTTCTTGAGATAAGGGAAGATATTGCTTCCCGGAGTCTTTACAGCCGTTCCGTCTGCTATGGTGGAAACCTTATCTATCGTTGTGACTTTGCCGTTTTTGAGAGACTGTTCAAGGCAGTTGGCTCCGGCAGGCTCCACACCTATGACTTTTATCTTAGGGTTGAGCAGCTTTGCCAGAGTTGAAACTCCTGTCGCCAGACCGCCGCCGCCCACCGGCACCAGTATGTAATCCACCAGGGGCAGTTCCTTGACTATCTCCATGGCTATGGTTCCCTGTCCCGTAGCGACAGCCAGATCGTCGAAAGGATGAATAAAGGTATATCCCTTTTCTTCTGCCAGCTTTGCGGCATGAGCCGCTGCTTCGTCGTAAAAGTCGCCGTAGAGAATGACCTCTGCTCCGTAGCTTTTCGTCCTGTCGACTTTCATCAGAGGCGTCGTCGTAGGCATCACTATGGTAGCCTTGCAGCCGTAGGCCTTGGCGGCATACGCCACGCCCTGAGCGTGATTTCCGGCGGAGGCCGTAATCAGGCCTTTCTCCCGCTCTTCGTCGGTCAGTGTGCTTATCTTATAGTAAGCTCCTCTCAGCTTATATGCGCCTGTCTTTTGCAGGTTTTCAGGCTTGAGATAGACCTTGTTGCCCGTCTGCTCGCTGAGAAAATCGCTGTATATCAGCTTTGTCTCTATGGCGACTTTCTGAACTATCTCCGCCGCCTCTTCAAACGCTTTTAATGTAAGCATGTGTTTCCCTCTCTTTGATCTTATTTTATCGAGTTTAAAAGCCCGCCTTTTTTGATTATATTGTCTATGAATTCAGGGAAAGGCATGGCCTTGTATTCCTGATTCTTGGTGACATTGGTTATCACGCCCGTCTCAAAATCCACGGAAACCTCGTCTCCGGCGTCTATGCTCTCCGCCGCCTCGGGACATTCCATGATCGCCAGACCAATATTGATGGCGTTGCGGTAAAATATCCTCGCAAAGGACTTGGCTATTACGCAGGAAATTCCGCAGGCTTTGATGGCTATAGGCGCGTGTTCTCTCGAGGAACCGCAGCCGAAGTTCAGTCCACCTACCATTATATCACCTTTTTTCACATTTTTAAAGAAATCTTCATCCACAGGCTCCATACAATGTGAGGCCAGCTCATTGCTGTCGGCGGTGTTCAGATATCTTGCCGGAATTATTATATCCGTATCTATGTTGTCTCCGTATTTGTAAACTTTTCCCTGAGCTTTCATCTACATTACCTCCTTTGGATCTGTGATTCTGCCTGTTACAGCCGAAGCCGCGGCTACGGCCGGATTCGCCAGATAAACCTCTGACAGATTGTGTCCCATTCTGCCGATGAAGTTTCTGTTGGTCGTCGCTACGCACCTCTCGTTTTCCGCTAAAATTCCCATGTATCCGCCGAGGCACGGTCCGCAGGTCGGGGTCGAAACGGCGCAGCCCGCGTCTATGAATACGTCGAGATAGCCCTCTTTGATACATTCCTTGTAAATGCTCTGGGTCGCAGGAATCACTATGCACCTTACGTCCTTAGCCACTTTCTTTCCCTTAAGGATTTCGGCGGCCGCTCTCATGTCAGAAAGTCTGCCGTTGGTGCAGGAGCCTATTACGACCTGATCGATTTTGACGTCTCCCACTTCGTCGATGGTTTTGGTGTTTTCAGGAAGATGAGGAAACGCCACCGTAGGCTTGAGCTGCGAAAGATCTATGGTCACTGTCTTTTCGTATTCCGCGTCGTCATCAGGCGCAAAGATTTTGTACTCTCTGTCTACTCTGCCTTTCATGTATTCCTCGGTGATCTCGTCGACCATGAAGATTCCGTTCTTCGCGCCGGCTTCTATGGCCATGTTGGAAATACAGAGCCTGTCGTCCATTGACAAGGATTTGAGTCCGTCTCCCATGAATTCCAGCGATTTGTAAAGCGCTCCGTCCACGCCTATCGTTCCTATTAAATGGAGGATAACGTCTTTTCCCGAAACGTACTTGTTCAGCTTGCCTGTAAGCTCAACTTTTATCGCGGCGGGAACCTTAAACCACGCCTTGCCCGTGGCCATTCCTGCGGCCATGTCGGTGCTTCCCACGCCTGTTGAAAAGGCGCCCAGCGCTCCGTACGTGCAGGTGTGAGAATCGGCTCCGATTATACATTCTCCCGCAGCCACCAGCCCAAGCTCAGGCAGAAGGGCGTGCTCTATGCCTACGTTTCCCACGTCGAAGAAATTATCTATATCGAATTTTCTCGCGAAAGTCCTGGTCTGCTTGCACTGCTGCGCCGCCTTGATGTCCTTGTTGGGCGTAAAGTGGTCCATGACCAGCGAAATCTTCGATTTGTCGAATACGCTGTCAAATCCCGACTTTTCAAACTCGTTTATGGCTACAGGCGAAGTTATATCGTTTCCCAAAACCATATCCAGCCTCGCTTCAATAAGCTGACCGGCTTTTACCTCTTTTAACCCGGCGTGATCCGCCAGTATTTTCTGCGTCATTGTCATGCTCATAACTCGTACCTCCCTAGAATGCCCTGTTTATGGCTGATATGAGGGCGTTGATCGAAGCGTAAATGATGTCGTTGTGGATTCCTACGCCCCAGTAAGTGTTTCCTTTTTTATCGGATATGGCTACGTACGCCGCTGCTCTCGAATTGGCTTCCGACTCAAGGGCGTGTTCCTCATAAGTTATGAAGTCGTAGTCCAGCTTATGCGGTCCTCTTCTGAAAGCCGTAGCAACCGCGTCCATACGTCCGTTTCCTTCGCCCACCAGAGTGTGCTCCTCACCGTCTATCACTACCTGGATTTCTACCGACATGCCGTTGTCGCCCAGGCTCTCTTTCTGAGGAATCCTCTTGAACGTCGCGTCTATGAGAGAGATTTTGTCCTTTCTGTTTACATATTCGTTCTGGAAAATCTCATAAATCTTGTCGGCTGAAAGCTCCTTGTGGTTCACGTCGGAAACGTGCTTCATCAGATAGCCTATCTCTTCTCTCATGGCCTTAGGAATGTTGTAGCCATAGTTGGTTTCCAGGATATAAGCTACACCGCCCTTGCCCGACTGGCTGTTGATCCTGATGACGTCCGCCTCGTAAACCCTATTGATATCATGCGGGTCGATAGGTATGTAAGGCACATTCCACTTGTCGGGAGTGAATTCCTCTCTGTAGTGCATGCCCTTTGCGATGGCGTCCTGGTGAGAACCGGAGAAAGCTGCAAATACCAGCTTTCCGCCGTACGGCTGTCTCGGGTGCACTTTCATATCAGTGAACTTTTCATACATATCCACTATGTACGGCATGTTGGTGAAGTCGAGCTTCGGGTCTACGCCGTGGGAAAACAGGTTCATCGCCACAGTCACTATGTCCACGTTGCCCGTCCTTTCTCCGTTGCCGAAGAGGGTTCCTTCAACTCTGTCTCCTCCTGCCAGGAGTCCCAGCTCGCAGTCCGCTACTGCCGTTCCCCTGTCGTTGTGAGGGTGCAGGGAAACTATCACGTTTTCTCTCGAATGGAGATTTTTTGACATGTATTCTATCTGGGAAGCGTAAACGTGTGGCATGGACATGGAAACTGTCGCCGGCAGGTTTATTATCACCTTGCGCTCCGGGCGCGGCTTCCATATATCTATTACTTCATTGCATATATCAAGGGCGAATTCCATCTCCGTTCCGGTGAAACTCTCCGGCGAATATTCAAACATGAATTCCGTCTCCGGCATTTTTTCAGCATATTCGTCCACCAGCCTGGCTCCGAATACGGCTATGTCCTTTATCTCTTCCTTGGACTTTCTGAAAACCTGCTGTCTCTGCGCCACGGAAGTGGAGTTGTAAAGGTGAACCACCGCCTTTTTGACGCCCTTGAGGGATTCGAAAGTCTTTTCGATTATATGCTGTCTCGACTGTGTGAGAACCTGTATCGTCACGTCGTCCGGTATCAGGTCTTTTTCTATCAGAGTTCTAAGAAAATCGTATTCCGTCTCGGAAGCTGCCGGAAATCCCACTTCTATTTCTTTAAAGCCGATATCTACCAGCAGTTTGAAAAATTCCAGCTTTTCTTCAAGACTCATAGGTACTACCAGCGCCTGATTGCCGTCGCGCAAATCTACGCTGCACCACCTCGGCGCTTTGTCAAGGTGATCTTTATGAACCCAGTCGTTTGATTCCACCGGAGGCATAAAGTAGCCTATGCTGTATTTGGTATGGTTTTTCATACCTTTGATATTATCTTTAATATCTGTCTCGATATCCTTTTTAATATCTGTCGTCATTTTCTCAAAATTCCTTTCTTTGCTATAAAAAAACCTCGCTTCTACCACACATAGAAACAAGGTCAAAATTAACATACTACAATTTTATTTACTCGAATCCAGGCAGAATATCAATGCATATTATTTTTTAAACTATCTAGCTGTAGACCGATTAAAATAATATATAACACTAATATTCTTCTCCTTTCTCAAATATAGTGTTATACTAATCCTTTTCGGCGGAAAAGTCAATAGTATTTTGTGTCTTTTTACAAATTTTTTCGTTAATTTTATGTATTTTTTACAATACAATCCCCCCTGCGGCATCCTCCGCCCTGCTCCGCTCCCTCCGTTGATGACCCGGCGCTCCATCGACAACTCACCACTCTGCCACTTGCGGCTGGACCGCTCCATTGCCAACCCGACGCTCCGGGCTAAGCAAAAGGGTATTGACGAAGCGAAAGCGTGCGGGCTAAGCAAAAGAGTATGGGTTATGAGTCAAAAGCGTGCGAACTAAACATAGGCGTATCCAAATTTCGGAAAAAGGTATCCATTTTCCAAAAAAACACCGATATTGAATGCCACGGTATCCAATATTGCAAAAACTGTATCCATTTTCCGCGTTTTTAGCAAATTTGGATACGGCTGCATGGCTGCGCTGCTATACAACTGTGCGGTTACAAGGCTGTGCGGCTGGACCGCACGGTGCGATTGCATTTTGGGTGATATTCAGACTCTGCATATTTTTTTCAATATTTGTTGTGACAAACGTTCATATAATGTATATTATTTGTATAGCAACCATTCAAGCGATAATGTTAAATTTCGGAAAGGAGGCTGAAGTTTGCTTTTCAAGTATAAACTAGCCCAGAAATTTCGCGAGTCGGCTGCTTCTGTTTTACCTGTGGCATTGATAGTCGCCGTTTTATGCTTTTCTATCGCTCCGACGCCTACAGATTTAATGCTTTCATTCATAATAGGCACTGCCCTGCTGATCTTAGGTCTTGGTCTTTTCAATTTCGGAGCAGAAAAATCTATGACTCTCATAGGTACCTATACAGGTACCAGGCTTACAAAATTCAGAAATTTAGCTGTACTTCTCGTAATAAGTTTCATTCTCGGCATAATAATTACCGTCGCAGAACCGGATCTTCAGGTTCTCGCCGATAACGCGCCTCATATCGACACTGTAGTTCTGATAATAACCGTTTCCATTGGAGTTGGTCTGTTCCTTATGCTCTGCATGCTGCGTATTCTTCTCGGAATCCAGCTCAGGTGGATACTGATGTTCTTTTATATAGTCATCTTTGCTCTGGCTTCTTTTGCAGACCGTGACTTCATATGCATAGCTTTCGATTCAGGCGGAGTTACAACAGGCCCTATGACTGTTCCTTTCATCATGGCCATGGGCGTCGGCGTGGCTTCCATACGAAGCGACAAGAACGCAGAGGCCGACAGTTTCGGACTTGTAGCTCTGTGTTCCATAGGTCCCGTTTTGGCAGTTCTGCTGCTTGGTTTCTTCTATGAGGGAGAAAGCAGCTCCATCACCGCTGCCGTTGCCGGAACTTATCAGGACACCGCCCAGCTCGGGCTCGGATATATTCACGAACTCCCTGAATATATGTTTGAGGTGGCCGTTGCCCTGTCGCCGATAATAATTTTCTTCCTGATTTTCCAGGTAGCTGTGCTCAAGCTGAAAAGACTTCCTTTTATAAGGATAATTATAGGAATATTGTTTACTTACGCGGGGCTGGTGTGCTTCCTCACAGGAGTAAACGTAGGTTTCTCGCCTCTCGGCGTTGTTCTCGGCACTGAGCTGGGAACGGGATGGACAGTATATATACTGATACCGGTATCGGCTCTGATCGGCTGGTTCATCGTATCGGCTGAGCCGGCAGTCCACGTGCTCACAAAGCAGGTGGAAGAGATAAGCGCTGGAGCCGTTTCGGAAAAGGCCATGCGGATAAGCCTTTCCATCGCCATTGCCGCGGCCATGGCCTTGTCCATGCTGCGCGTAATCACGGGAATAAGCATCTTCTATTTCCTGGTTCCCGGATATATAATTTCACTGGCGCTGAGCTTTTTCGTACCGCAGATGTTCACCGCCATAGCTTTCGACTCTGGAGGTGTTGCTTCCGGACCTATGACTGCTACTTTCATGCTTCCTTTCGCCATGGGAGCGTGTCAGGCTGTGGGCGGAAATATCCTCACCGATGCTTTCGGGCTGGTTGCTATGGTAGCCATGATGCCTCTCATCACCATACAGGTAATGGGCGCGGTATATGTATTTAAAAGCCGCCGTGAAGAACAGACCCAGACCCACGCAGGTTCTTTCAGCGGCAACGACGTAATAGAGCTTTGGGAGGTGGAATGATGCAGCTTAACTTTATAATCACCATAATAGACCGCGGCAGAGCTCAGTACGCCTTGTCGATATACGAAGAGCTTGAGATACCTCTTGTTCTCGCGATGCTGGGCCGCGATACCAACGCGGAGGAACAGCTGGACAAATACGGTTTTCAGTCCGAAGAAAAGGCCATAGTGGCCGCTGTGGCGGACGCTGAAAAGACCAGTCAGCTGATCAAAAATGTAAAGAGAAAGCTTCTGATAGATGTTCCGGGATACGGAATGATGGTCGCAGTACCGATCAAAAGCGTAGGAGGAGGTAAAACTTTGGCTTATCTGACAAACAACGCCGCACCTGACAGCAAGGTGCCTAAGATGAAATTTGAATACGAGCTGATTCTGGTTATATTAAATCAAAGCTATATGGATGACGTAATGCAGGTGGCAAGATCTGCCGGAGCTTCAGGCGGAACGGTGATCCATGCAAAGGGAACCAGCAAGAACGCGCAGAAATTCTTCGGCGTATCGCTGGCCAATGAAAAAGAGGTAATAATGATAATTTCTAAAGCATCAAAAAAGGCCGGTATCATGAAAGCCATCGCTGACCATACCGGCCCTGAAACTCCCGCAGGTGCGATCACCTTTTCGCTGCCTATATCAGCAGCGGCGGGCATCAAGGATGCAATAGAGGGAATTTAGGAATTTAGATATTCCACGATTCGACCATAAATTTTGTTTTCAATTCAAACATTTTATTCCTCTAGTAAGCCGTGTTTTTCGTATCGGGAAACACGGCTTACTTTGTTCTCATCGTCAACAAATACAACTTTCGGAGAATTTTCTGCGATTTCTTCAGGAGACATCAAGGCATAGCACATGATTATTATCCTGTCGCCTTTCTGCACGCAGCGCGCGGCGGCGCCGTTTAAGCAAATCATGCCGCTGCCTCTTTCTCCTGCTATGGTATACGTCTCAAACCGTTCACCGTTGTTTATATCTACGATCTGAACCTTTTCATATTCCCGTATTCCGGCGGCGTCCAGCAGGTCTTCATCTACCGTGATGCTGCCCACATAGTCCAGCTCCGCCTGAACCACCACCGCCCTGTGAATTTTTCCTTTGAGCATATTCAAAAACATGTTTTTCTCCTTTAATCCCTGAAATTAACCCCTGAAAATAAAATTGTCTATGAGCCTGGTCTTTCCTATATATACTGCCATGGCCACCAGCACGTTTCCTCTTATCTCTGATATAGGTTCTATGGAATCCGCGTCCACTGCCTGGACATAATCTATTCTGGCCAGAGGCTCTTTTTCTATATGAGCTTTCATCGCTTCAACTATCCTATCTGCGTTTTTCTCTCCGCTTTCCGCCATGGACTGACCGAGCTTGACAGCCTGACTCAGGACCAGCGCGGCCTTTCTCTCTTCTCCGTTTAAATAGGTGTTGCGGGAGCTCTTGGCGAGGCCGTCTTCTTCGCGGATTATAGGGCAGCCTATGATTTTTATATCGAAGTTGAGGTCGCGCGTCATTCTCCTGATGACTGCCAGCTGCTGAGCATCTTTCTGTCCGAAGTAGGCCCTGTCAGGTGTGGTTATATTGAAAAGCTTGGCAACGACGGTACATACGCCTCTAAAATGTATGTGTCTGGTCCTACCGCAGAGTTCTTCAGTTATGGGTCCTTTCATGTCCACCATCGCCGACGCGTCTTTCGCGTACATATCTTCCGGGGAGGGATGGAAAATCAGGTGTGCTCCTGCTTTTTCGCACACTTCTTTATCCCGTTCCATATCGCGCGGATAGCTCTCCAGATCCTCGCCCTCTCCGAATTGAGTCGGATTGACAAAGTCGCTGACTATTACTCTGTCGTTTTCTTTCGCCGCCCTCTCTATCAGGCTCTGGTGCCCTTCGTGCAGGAAGCCCATGGTAGGAACGAGTCCTATGGTAAGGCCCTCTTTCTTCCATTCTTTTACCAGTACCCTGACTTCGCTTATTTTTGTTACTGTTTTCATTCCGGCGCCTCCTAGTACAATTTCTTTATGACGTCTTCGTCGATTTTGAAAGTATGTTCTTCAGCAGGGAAACTGCCTTCCTTTACTTCCTTTATATAGGCGGCAAAGCCGTCTTTCATCATGGTTCCCACGTCGGCGAAATGCTTTACGAACTTAGGCTTGAAGTCGGAGAACATGGCCAGCATATCCTGATATACCAGCACCTGGCCGTCGCAGCCTGCTCCGGCGCCTATGCCTATGGTCGGAATCTCTATCGACTCTGATATGAGAGCGGCCAGCTTGGCGGGAACACATTCGAGAACCACAGAAAAGGCTCCGGCTTCCTCCACCGCCTTGGCTTCTTCCAGAAGTCTTCTTGCGGCTTCCTCTGATTTTCCCTGCACTTTAAAGCCTCCGAAAGCGTTGACTGACTGAGGTGTAAGTCCTATATGAGCCATTACAGGGATAGAAGCCTCGGTTATGGCTTTTATCTGAGGACATACGGCAGCTCCGCCCTCCAGTTTCACCGCGTTGCAGCGGCCCTCTTTCATCAGTCTGCCGGCATTGAAAACCGCGTCATATACTGACGTCTGATATGACATAAAAGGCATGTCTCCTACGACGAGGGCGTTCTTGGCGCCTCTGGAAACTGCCGCCGTATGGTGTATCATATCTTCCATCGTCACGGATAACGTGTCCTCATATCCCAGCATCACCATGCCGAGGGAATCGCCCACGAGAAGCATATTTATCCCTGATTCGTCCATCAGCCTGGCGATGGAGTAGTCGTATGCCGTAAGCATGGTTATCTTATCTCCGTCTTTCTTCTGTTGTTTTACCGTAGCTACTGTATTTTTCATCTTTTCTCCGTTCCTCCGCCTCAAGTCAGGCGGTATTTATATAGTTCTATAAATTTTCAGTTACTATTTCTCTCAGCTTGCTGTAGTCTCTGTCCGGATGCTTTCTCTCGGCTATATCAGCCAGCCTCTCTGAAAGCAGGCGATAGATGTTCTCTTGTTTTATGCTGAAAGATTCCAAGACTTTAAGATGTGCTTCTATCGTCTTATGGTCGCCTCTTTCCACAGGCCCGGTCAAAGCCGCAGAGGCACCAAGCTCAGCCACGCTTATGGCGTTGCCTCTTATGAGCGGAGCGAGAGCTCTTTCCGCCGACTCATGGTCGAAGCCGCAGTCTACCAGCATTTCCACTCCCATATCTGCCAGAGCCGCTATGTGATTGCTGACCGTCACAGCGGCGCAGTGATACAGGGCTTTTTTGTCCCTTGGCATGGTTATGACTTTGTTGCCCAGACGCTGAAAACATTCTTTCATATCTTCAAGGTTTTCCGCGCTTCCCTCTATGGTAAAATAAGCGTCCGCCAAGCCTCTGTACGAGCTTTTCTTGTCGCTCACAGCATAGAGCGGATGCACGGAATAGGCGAAAGCGCCTTTTTCTTCGGCATCAAAAAAAGCGGCCGATGATAACGAACCGCTGCAATGACATATATTCTTATCTTTTATTGGCAGATTACGCAAGTTTTCCCATACAGCGCCTATCGTTCCGTCTGGCACCGTGATGAAAAGTGTGTCGCTGTCCTTTGCTATATCAGCTAAATTATCGTAATATCCCGTATCAGTAAAGCCCGCGGCCTCCATGGCCGATTCCCTGCTGCGGCTGAAATAACCGGTTACAGTCACTCCGCCCTCTTTGAGATATTTTCCAAGTGAAAAGCCGACCTTGCCGGCTCCTATAAATCCTGCTTTCATACGCATCACCTCCGTGTAGTAAAGCAATGTGACGGTACAAAGCGTTATCCTTTTGCCAGTGCCGCTCTCTTTCAAGATGCAGCCTCGCCGTTTCCAATAAAAAATATAAAATTATGCGGTACAGCTTGTTCCAATGCCATCCACTCACTAATATAGCACTGCTGCGGCGATTTGTACAGAGGAAAATTTGCAAAAATGCATGCAGAAATTTGCTGCAAGAGCTGTGACTTATTTTCCGACTTATTTTCAAACGTGATCAGCAGCAAATCTCCTGCCTGTTATAACAGCCGAAGCAACGGCAAAGCGCCTGCTTACATGCAGGCGCTCCATCAGTCTTTTAAGAAATATGTTTTCAGGGGTTGAATTAGTTTTATTCTTTAACGTAATATGTATATATTCTACCCCCCCCCAGGTTATTTTGTCAATATATGATTTAAATTTTGTATTATAAAATCCGTTCCTGAAATTCGTTTCGCCTATAAACGGCAAGGAGGTCAAACCGCCTTGCGCCTCACGATTTCTGCATATCTATCGGGATTTTGCGTGCCGGCTTCACACCTGCACAGCTCGCTCCGGCGAAGCTCGCCGGTGGGTATAAACCCGAGGGCTTCATATAGTCTCTCGCCTATCAAATTATCGGGATAGTGCATCAGCTCAACACATCCTATGGACGGAAACTCTTCCTTAAACAGCTCCACGCAGGAATTCAGCGCTGCTTTTCCGAAGCCTTGTCCCTGCTTTCTCCTGTCTATCATGAAGCGATGTAAAAACACATAATCAGGCTCATCTTTGACAAAATAGTAAAGTATAAATCCAATCGGCTCGTCGTCACTGTACACAGCTTTAGCTATGAAGCCCTTTTCGAAGGAGCACTCAGCAAGCGAGTACAGATTATCTTCCATGAAGCCTCTCTGGCTTTCGTTTACTTCCATGTTTATCACGTCCTGGAAATTATCTGAATTTATTTCTCTGAAAGTTATCATCATGCACCTCACAATCCTTTATCTTTCGCTCTTTAAGATTTATCTCTCCGATTCTTTACAGATATATTATATATGAATCATATCCGTTCTTCAAAGAGCATATTCTTTCAGTGCGCAATAATTATTAGCAAACACTTGCAAACACCGGCAAAATAATTGTCCGTAAACCCATGCAAACACTGAAAGAGACTCGCCTATGAAAAAATTCAAAAAATACATAGTATTGTTTCTGGCGGTATTCCTGCTTTCCTGTTCCGTCTCAGTCCGCATCGTCACAAAACCATATTCCCTGGAGAACTACGACGGAAGTATTGTCCGGGCAACCGCCGCCGGTGAGCTGGGCAACGAGGGCGGCGAAAAATACTGGAGCTGGTGCGGTTTTGACGACCGAGTAGAATGGTGCGCCTGTTTCGTCTCCTGGTGCTTCAGCCGCTGCTGGGATGATTTCCCTAAAATATCCGCGTGCGGCGATTTCGTCAGCTGGCTCAAAGAAATGCGCGGCTGGTACAGCAGCGATATTGAACCGGTTACCGGTATGATAGTTTTTTTCGATTTTGACAAAGACCGCAGAGCGGACCACATGGGCATAGCCGACCGCTGCGAGGATGAAAAGATATATGTGATAGAGGGAAACAGCGGTAATAAATGCGAAATGAATGTCTACGACGCAGACGACAGAGCAATACTCGGATACGGAGCCGTACTGCAGGCATAAGCGTCAGGAATTCAATATAACGCAGGCCGTCAGCACTCCGTCTTCCAGCTTATAGCTCCGGCCGCTGCCGCGCGTACTCGGAAATGTTTTGTCTTATATCCTCAAGTTCTCTTTTCTGATCGTCGCATATCATAATCTATCACCGTCAAGATTAAAAGTATCATCTCAGTCATGATGACAAAAATCATGATGACAAAAGGACGAACCCGTGCAAGTCGAGTCCGTCTTTATTTTCTAGCAACAGTGTATCTCATCGCCGAAATAATACCAATGGATTTTTGAGACCTGTCAGAGGATATGCTTTTGAGACCTGTCAGAGGATATGCTCTTGAATTGATTCAGAGGATGATCTTGAGCGCTGCTATATTGAAAAACTTTATTTCCCTGCCTGATATAGTCATGGTTCTGAAAGTATAGTCGATTTTTTCCACTTTGCCCGAAGTTTTTAAATATTCGCCCAGGCTGTAGTGTTCGGCCTCAACTATACTTCCCGGTTCGATGGAGGCCAGCATTCTGTTCAGTTCTTCGGCCTCGTCTTCAAGCAGTCCCCTCTTCCGGCAGGGATTTTTTTCTGCTTTTTTCAGTTCTTCCTGAAAGCCTTTGAGGGCTGAAAACATCATGAACTGCTTTGCTCTGTCGGAACGTTTCATGACCTGAGTCTCCGTTTCGTGTATCCCAGTTTTGTGTATCCTGCTTTCATGCCTTATGCCCTCCTATCTGACCGTTTCTCTGTATCGCCGTAGCACACTCTTGCAGGCTCATTCCGCTGAAAATTGAATTCTTACCGAATTTATCCTTTATTTTTATGACTGTTTTCGCCATTTCTCTTTCCTTTCCGTAATCTGCGCCGCCTGAGAACATATCCAGTTGGGCGTTTTCACCGCGCGTTATTCCGCTGAAAGCTACGTTGATGCGCCTTATGCGGCATGCTGCCCCTGCTTCCTGCGTCATTCTATCCGTTATGCTGTCATATAAATTTACTGCTTTTTCGCTGATAATCCTGTAAGAATCCGTGTGAAAGGGCAGCTTCACACTGCCTCTTGCGGCGGCACGGCCCGGCGAAAAACTACCCGGGCAGCTCAAATCCAAGCTCACTGCAGATGCCAGGATATCCTTTTCAACCAGCTCCAGGCAGAGATTGCCGATTATTTCTTTTAATATGAGACGTGCTTCTTCGGCGGAGTAATCTCTGGAGAGCACTTGTCCGGCGCTGATGCTTTTTTCTTTTGGGATATATGATTTTATATCGCTCATCGTCACCGTTTCCCTGCCCCAGGCGTGATCTATCATGAGCTCCGCGTCTACTCCAAAAGTCTTGTATATGAGCTTGCGGTCTGCCAGAGCCAGCTGCTTCATCGTATATATCCCGTATTTTTCAAGACGCTGAGCCGTTCCTTTGCCTATACGCCAAAAGTCAGTCAGCGGCTTGTGGTCCCAGAGGAGCGCTCTGTAACGTTGTTCATTGAGGGCTGCTATTCCTGAGGCTTCTTTTTTTGCTATCAAATCCAGGGCGGCCTTGGCCAGATACAAGTTGGTGCCTATGCCGCAGGCGGCTGTAATACCTGTAGTTTTCAGGATTTCCCCGGTAATTCTAAGCGCCAGCTTTTCCGCATCGCCGCCGTACATTTTCAGGTATCTGCCCGCGTCTATGAAAGCTTCGTCGATCGAATACACGTGAATGTCGTCTTTATCAAAGTATTTAAGATATATTTTATATATTCTGGCGGAATACTTCATGTATAGTTTCATTCTCGGCACCGCCTTTATATACTGTATGGAATCGGGTATCTGGTAAATCCGGCATCTGCTCTTTATTCCCAGTTTTTTAAGAGGTGGCGTTACGGCAAGGCATACTGTCGCAGGGCCTCTTTCATTATCAGCCACCACCAGCCTGGCTCTGAGCGGGTCAAGACCTCTCTCCACACATTCGACAGAAGCGTAAAATGACTTTAGGTCTATGCAGAAATAGCAGTCTTTCCTCATATCGATCCACCTCCCGTCGCTTTGGTATTCCATAGGCTCTGCGCCTTTCGCATCTTGCTTTGCCTTGTGATTTTATTATATAAGAACATATGTTCTTTTGCAAGGTGTAAGTTTTTCCATAAACAGCCTGACGAACACTTTCAAGCAGCAAATATTTTATCGACTGCTTAAACCTGCTCATTGAGGACTAGCAAAAAAGCAATCACTGAAATCTCAATGATTGCTTTTGTCACTTTAATCATTCTTTTCTTTTTGTCAACAGCAATATTACAGCGCCTCCGGCGATTGCCGCCAATATTATCCAAAGGCGGGCGTCCGCGATGTCGCCGGTTTTAGATACAATGCTCGGCGGCTGCTCTATCGGCAGATTTGGCGAGCTTCCGGCATCCGTGTTTGGATTCCCGCCGCCTGTGTTTTCGTTTCCAGGGTTATCAGGGTTATCCGGTTCCTCCCCCGGTTCAGAGTAGGAGTTTACAAACAGAATTTTGTCCCTTTCTCCCTCTCTGTCTTTCAGCTCCGTCGATACGGAAAGCTCTTCTCCTTGCTGTGAAACCGTTACGATGAGAGTATACACCTCATCGTCGTAGCTCCAGCCGTCTTTTCCGCCGCCTATTTCAGTAACCGTATAGACGTACTTTCCTGCTTTGGAGAACGTGATTTCACCTAAAGAAACTTCTCCGCTGCCATTTACTTCAACTTTCAGCTGTCCGTCTTTTGAGACGTCAGGCATATGAGCGCCGTCCTGCCCTTCCAGCAAGAATACAAATGTTTCGGCAGGTGGCTGCTCTCCCCTCACTTCTTTATACACTTTCGGCAGGGCCACCGTCACCGGTTTAATATACGTGTTAAGTATATTATATCCCTCGTAGGACGCATGAAATCCTGCTACTGCCGATTCCTTAACGCTATATACGATTTCTTTGTCGTTTTCATCATATTTCGGCGCCGTAAATGTGTATTTCCATTTGCCGTCCGCGTCAGGAACCACCTCTTGTTATGACAGCGCCTCCCGTCGGAGAACCGTCCGTCGCCGTAGCGGTTATCTTATAATTTTCAGACGCTTCCTCCTGAACCGTCCATCGCGTACCTACCGGCAAATCTTCTATGGTAACCTTCTGTCCTCCGAACAGGGTGACAGTAGCCGAACCTTTTACGTCCAGCGTCAGCTTTCCGCCGGCCGGCGCCTCCGTTTCCGTTCCGGATACTGTACCTCCGGTATATGGATAAGGGCCGACAAGAGGATTTCCGTCCTCGTCTTTCAGCGTAATGGTAAATCGGAAATTTTCGCCTTCCGATATATCTTCTCCCGTCACAGTTTTAGAAATAATGAGATTTCCTGTCTTGGCGGAATTGGTAAACGCGACTTTCTGTGTGGCGTTGGTTCGGATAACACCTGTCGCCGCCCGGTATTCAGGAATTACCCTTTCCAGAGCATCTGTGATTTCCTGGGTGCCCTGCTGCGCTCCCTGGGGCGTGATTTCAATTTCTGTCGTCCAGTTTTCGGCTAGGTCGTTTCGATCTGCTTCTCCGTTTTCGTCGGAGGCATATTCATATACATAATAATTGGTGCCGCCTCCAAGGCCTGAAATATGAACGCTTTGACCCGCCCGCAGGGCGAACTGAGCCACCACGGTATGGCTGTGCGTATTGGAACTTAGCCTGTAAGACATGCTGTATCCGCCATTTTCATCGGCCCTTACAGTAACATTTTTACCCGGCCCTTCCGCGCTGTTTACAATAATATCCTCCGCCGCGGCAGTAGTTCCGTCCTCATTGGTAAAAGAAACTTCCGCTTCCATATCCACGTCCATATTCAAAATCTGCTTTATGGTAGCATAGTGGAAACGGCTCGTGGACTCCGCGTCTGTATAGGTCTTTCAGCGTACCGTCGGCGTTTACGACAGACGGATTGTAATACATGCCGCTGTGCGCATCGTCCGTCGCCTCGATATACCCTTCTCTCGGTACTGCGGAATAAGTCTGATACATATTGAACAGCGCTCCCTCCAGGCGGTTTCCTCTGTAATCCAGCTTCTGCACCCGCACCCTGTTAAAGGTATTGGACACATAAAACTGCGAGGCGTATTGCCGCTCGAGCCGCTCTCCTTTTTCGTCCATAGGCGAGAGATGTATAATCTCGTCAGCATTTTTTATCTCATCTAAAGTTTTCGCTCCGGGAGCAAAGAAAAAAGCAATATTATACTCGCTGTTATTCACCTCGTCAGGGTTATTCAGCAAATAAGGGTATGTACGCTTGACGTCTCCGGGTATGTTGGCGATCTCCATATGAAACAGCTGCCGGGCGTTGCGTTCCGCATAGATACTTCCTGTCTGCCTTGTCTGCTGAAGCAGCTTTTCCATCTCTTTGGCGGCTTTCAGAACTGACTCTTTATCGGTAATAGCTTCGTTCATCAACGTCCAGCCTGTATTGACAGTACCGTAAAGAGCGTTATAATTTGCCTCGTCATACAAGCCTTTGCTCATATCCATTCGTTTCACAGGCACGGCAAAGATAATCCCGTTATCAAGATATTCAGTTTCATCTTTCCCCGCCGGAATAATGGATTCGCCCGCTGCAGGCTCCCCTTTTTCATTAAGCGCAAACCGGTATAAATGTTCGGTCATGATAACGTCCAGCTTCGCCTGCGCGTAAGCTCCCGTTTCCCAATAGTTATGAGATAACAGCACGCCTTCCTTTGTATCTTTATTATAAATGCTGTAGTAAAGAGAAATATCTCCTTTGGAGCGATAGCTCGTAGGCCTCGTCACTTCTTTCAGCACATAATAAAGCTGAGGATTGCTTTCGCTCTGAGCGAACTCCTGGAAGCTGATGATCTTTCTATTTTCCGTAATGAAATTCAGATGCCCATTTTCGTCTGTAACCGCTCTGCATATGGGCTGTCCTTTGCTCTCATCGGCAATATACAAGCCGGTATCTGTATCAATTACCGGGGCCGGAAAGCCATATTCGTCTTGCTCCGTATCGCTCACCTTGGCCGGCCACAGCTCAAACTCCGCACCGGAAACAGTTCGGCCGTCCTGATCCGTCTTGGTGATGCCCGACGCCGGAACAGCCAGCATATTGAATTCCAACACAAGATTTGAGGCCCGGCGCCCCGTTCCAGATAGAACATCTTCAGCTCATGCTGTGTGTTCTGGTCAAAAGTATCGGCGCTCATGCCGCTGTCGTCGCCCCAAGCCTGATTTTCCTCTCGTCCGGCGGCTGTAAATATTTCCTTTAAAGATTTGGATTGGATGCCGTGGGCGGCTGCAAAGTCCTCATAATCTCCCTAGGCAGGCTGCTTGCTTGATCTATTATACCAGGTCCCCCCCCGCCTTGTTCCGGGGTCCCTGTTTTCAGTTCCTCCAGGGTCGGTATATCCTCCGTAAAACTTCCGTCTGAGTTACGGATCGTTGGCGTAAGGCCTGTATAAACCATTCCGCTTTCAAAATCTATTACTGTAAAACATTCATCGTGTATTCCGCCCAGGTCTGACACCAACACATCGTCGATAAAAATCCATACGTCGTCATCTCCGGAAAAAGAAAAGGACATGGGAGTATCGGCGTCAATTTTCCCGTCTTCCGGCTGAAGAAACAAGGTTTCCATGGTCATGCCAAAATAATGATTGAGGGTCGTATTGCCGGCCAATTTTACATCGGTTTTAGGTACAAGCAAGCCTTCGTCATCAACCTCATAAGCTCCGTTGGTTTTTTTAAATACTTCTCCGGCGCCGTCAAAGGGGGGGGGAAGAACTGCCCGCTTGGAGAGCCGCCGCTTGTGAGCGCCCAGCTGTCGTACACATCGAAATACCCGTCGCTGGCTTCGCCGTTGGTTCCCACCGTTCCGGAGGTCGCTTCCTGAAACGCCGCATAATTTTCGTGGCTGTTATATACATAACCGCCCTCTCCGTTGTATTTCACCAGCCCCTGCACGTTTTCATATACCGTGCGATAAGGCGTGTACGCATTGGTATCAAACAGATAGGCGAGGGACTCTTCCTTTTGGCCAGAGCCTGTCATGAACGGTGGAGAGTAGCTTTCATCCTGTAAATCAAGGGTTGGATAGCCTCCGCTTAAGGTATTTTTAACAATGCCTCTATATTCGCCGTATGCCACTCCCGGCTTATCATCTCCATTAATGTCGTGACCCGGCTTTCCCGTCCAGGAATTCCACGGGCCAACCGCATAGGATTGATTTCCGTTGAAAAGGAGAATATGCCCTACGTTGATTCCTTTTTGTATTCCCCAGCCATTATTATATGAGCTTCCCTTTTCGTTTGCCCAGTAGTCGAATAGGTTGAAAGTGACATGGCTGGGGCTGACCGTATCTATTACGTGCTCGGACAGTCCCCCGTCGTTTTCCGCCGCGAAAGAGACAGGAGGCGTCATTCCCGCCGCCATACAAAGTATCAGCAGAAATGCCATGATTCTCTTTGCCGAACATTCAGCGTGGCTTTTTATTCAGTAACTTGCTTTTTTTAGTCTTTCCATAGTTGCCTCTCCAATGTTTTTAATTTTGTTTTCATCCTGAAAACTATATAAAAAATGTGCCCTCACCAATTCATTTAAACTGTAGCCAGACACATTTTAATTTCTAAAATTCATTACTGTAAACTGTCTATCATCTAAAAGAGTGTAGCCTTGAAGTCAGTATATGATACCACTGGAAATCATATTTCAATCATCGCCGTTTATAAAACTTATGAGCTATAAAAATTCTTCGATTTTTTTCATCATACTTGCGCGCAGGCAATGTTTTTCATATCTTTCGGATAATTAATAAAAATTTTTTTATTTTCTACGAAAGGCGGTGAAATAAAGGCGCTGCGGCTCATGATTGCATGTTGCATGTCTAAGGCCGATGTTGCTAAACATGATATAGCCGATATCTTCTTTGATTCTGCAATGTTGTAAAATTTCAAGGAATTCTGCAACATACTCCGCCGCCGGATTTTTCAAATGCTCCGCAATGTAACTTACAATGCTGTATAAATCCTCCTCAAACAGCGGAAGAAAGCGCACCTCATACTTTTTATCGTTCATTTATGCGCTTCCTCGCTCTGCCGAACACTTCGCCGGCGGTATATCGCATTTCATCTGCTGCCGCTGCTTTATCCGCTTCGTCCAGCTTCATTTCCAAATCTTCTGTCAGAGCCGCATATCGTTCAATGCTCAAAACCACCATGGATCCATATCCATTCTTGGTCAAATATACTGCTTCCCCATCTTTTACGATTGATTCTATTTCCGTAAAATTATTTCTTAAATCAGAAACCGGCCTTATATTGATCATCTTTTTTCCCTCCGTTTTATTATTTCTCCGTTTATGGCGTTATTTTATTATAATTATGCCATTTTGACAATATCAAGATCATCTTCTCCTCCTCACTTTGTTTCGATTATTTACTTCGCCATATTGCCCCTTTCTTTTTTGCAAATAGGCGCCGCCCGTAAAACAGGTGGTTCGAGCAGGGGCTTATATACCCATAATAAAAATGTTGGGGAAAACTTCTTTTCCCCAACATTCGATTCGTCCTTTATCGTGACAGGTCTTCCTACTTTCCCATCTGCTTTGCTACTTCTTCAGCGAAGTTTTCTTCCTTCTTTTCGATACCTTCGCCTACTTCGTATCTGACCATCTCAACGACTTTCATCGTCTTGCCGATTTCTTTAGCTACGCTGTCCACGTACTGGGCTACAGTCATGTCGCCGTTCTTGACGAACTTCTGGTCAACCAGGCATACTTCCTTGAGGATAGCCTTGACTTTGCCCGGGATGATTCTCTCCAGCATTGCTTCAGGCTTGCCTTCGTTGAGCAGCTGCTGCTTGGCGATTTCCTTTTCTGATTCGAGCCAAGCCGGGTCTACCTGAGTTTCGTCAACGAACTTAGGGCTCATTGAAGCGACCTGCATGGCTACGTCTTTGGCGCATACGGAGATCTCATCGGCTGAGGCCTCTGTCTCGATACCTACGATTACGCCGATCTTGCCGTTTCCGTGGATATATCCGGTGTAAACTACGCCTGGAGTTGCCATCTTGTGGATTCTTCTTACGTTCATGTTTTCGCCGATCTTAGCGATCTTGTTGTTGAGAGCGTCGACGACAGTTCCCTCTCCCTCGTAAGGAAGCGCCTTGAAAGCTTCCATATCGTCGCTTTCTGCCTTGAGAGCCATGTCGGCCAGCTTTTCAACGAATTCAACGAATTCTTCGTTCTTGGCTACGAAGTCTGTTTCTGAGTTGACTTCTACGACGGCCGCAGCTTTGTGCTCAGCATCGAAAGCAACTTTTACAAGGCCCTCTGCGGCGATTCTGCCGGCTTTCTTGGCGGCCTTGGCCAGTCCCTTTTCTCTCAGAAGCTCGATAGCCTTTTCGATATCTCCGTCAGTTTCAACTAAAACCTTTTTGCAGTCCATCATGCCTGCGCCGGTTCTTTCTCTTAATTCTTTTACTAATTGTGCAGTTACTGCCATTTTCCTGTCCTCCTGAAAATTTTATGAAGCTTGTTATTCAGCGTCAGCTGCTTCTTCAGCTTCAGCAACTTCTTCATCCTCTGCTACCTCTTCGGCTGAGTCTTCGCCGGCAGGAACTTCTTCATCTGTTCCTTCGTCAAAGCTCTCTCCCTGGTTGGCTTCGATGACGGCGTCTGCCATTCTTCCTGTGATCAGCTTAACGGCTCTGATTGCGTCGTCGTTGGCAGGGATAACATAATCCACATCATCAGGGTCACAGTTAGTATCTACGATACCTACGATTGGAATACCGAGAATTCTCGCTTCCTTAACGGCGATTCTTTCTTTCTTAGGGTCTACGACGAAGATTGCTCCTGGCATTTCAGGCATCTCTTTGATTCCGCCCAGGAATTTCTCAAGCTTTTCCATCTCTGCTCTCAGCTTGATTACTTCCTTTTTAGCCAGCTTGTCGAAAGTTCCGTCTTCTTCCATGGTGTGGATGTCGTTGAGTCTCTTGATTCTTGTTGCGATAGTCTTGTGGTTGGTCAGCATTCCGCCCAGCCATCTTTCGCTTACATAGAACTCTCCGCATCTCTTGGCTTCGTCCACGATAGCCTGCTGAGCCTGCTTCTTGGTTCCTACGAAAAGGATAGGCTTGCCTGCTTCGGCTACGCTTCTCATGAAGTCGTACGCTTCTTCGATCTTCTTCACGGTCTTCTGCAGATCTATGATATAGATTCCGTTTCTCTCCGTAAAGATGTAAGGAGCCATCTTAGGGTTCCATCTTCTAGTCTGGTGTCCGAAATGAACGCCTGCTTCCAGCAACTGTTTCATTGAAATTACTGCCATTTTAAATCCTCCTGGTTTTCTACTTCCACCAAAACCATGAGCGAACACCGCCTGCGAAGCCTTTCTGACAGGCTTTTTACGCACCCTTATTTCAGGGACCTGCGGCAACCATAGCCGGTTTTGGTGTGCTGATTAAATTTCTGTCGTGCGCTTCGCAAAATCAAGGTAAAATTTTACAAGTTTTGCGAAAACGCAGACTGCCTTAATAATATACAACAAAATCGTTGGAATTACAAGTGTTTTTTTATGCCAAAGAGACTCAATGGGCTCCCGACAGTGCTTCTATACTCAAAAAGGGCGCTCAGATGCTTAGAAAGCATTTAGCGCCCTTACACACTTTCTTTTTAAAATTACAGATCGTTCCTCGTCAGGTCTTCCAGAGTTTCGCCCTTTACGGCCACATAACTTTCGTTTCCTCCTCTGAGCATTATGACAGGAGGTTTTGGCAGGCGGTTATAGTTGGACGACATGGCGTAATGATAAGCTCCGGTCGTGCATACAGCCACGATGTCATAGCGCTGCACAGATTCAGGGAATTTTACATGCTCCTGCAGTATATCGCCTGATTCGCAGCATCTGCCCACAAGAGAAGCTTCAAAGTCAGCTTTTTCATTCATCTTGTTGGCTGTAAGGCATGTGTACGGAGCTTTGTACAGGGCGTACCTCGGGCTGTCGGCCATGCCTCCATCCACTGAAACATACTTTTTATATCCCGGTATCTGCTTCACGGTTCCCACCGTATAGAGGTTCATTCCGGCGTCAGCCACTATTGAGCGGCCCGGTTCCATGTGTATTTCAGGAATCTCCATATTGAGCCTGCGACACGTTGATTTGATAGTTTCCGCCACCTGCGTCACTTTTGCTCCGACATCCATGACTGGATCGTCCTCCGTATAGCGAACGCCGTAGCCGCCGCCCAAATCCAGCTCTAAAGCCGTGAAGCCGTGCTTTTCTTTCATCACAGCGATGAACTCCAGCATCACTACTGCTGCCCTCTCGAATACGTCCTCGGCAAATACCTGCGAACCTACGTGGCAGTGAAATCCGCGCAAATCTATATGAGGCATTTTAATCGTCTCAAGAGCTATCGTCTCAGCCTGTCCTGTCTCTATGGCGGTTCCGAACTTGGAATCCACATTGCCCGTTGCGATAGCCTCATAAGTATGAGGATCTATGCCGGGAGTCAGACGAAGGAGTATTTTCTGCTTTATTCCGCGTTTGGCGGCTTCGGCTTCGATAACTTTGACTTCTTCAATATTGTCCGCGACGAAGTATCCTATATTGTTGTCCATCGCATAAGCTATATCGCCGTCTGTCTTGTTGTTGGAATGAAAATATGCTTTCGACAGATCATATCCTGCTTTTACGGCAGTATAAATTTCGCCTGAAGAAACCACATCAATTCCCATTCCCTCTTCGGCCATTATCTCATAGATACGCTTGAAGCAGTTGGCCTTTGAAGCGTAAAGAGGAACGGCTGACTTTCCGAAATTCTCCTCAAAAGCTTTTTTATACATGCGGCATTTTTCGCGTATCTTATCTTCATCCATCAGATAGACCGGTGTTCCGTATTTTTTTGCCAGTTCCACTGTATCCTGCCCTGCAAACAGCAGATGACCTTCTTTGGATACGGAAATGTTATCACAAATCATTTCATTTGTCCTTTCAGTAAATTACTTTTTTAAATGAGCAAATCTCTGCCCTAGATGGAAATCTCCCGTCTCAGATAAGCAAATCCTCGTCGAAGACTTCCCCTTTGGCCACGATATTTGTCGGTCCTGTAAGGAAAATATCCGCAGCCTTATCTCCCGTCATATTTATGTCGACCGATAAACGGCCGCCTTTCATGTCGAATATTACATTTTTCCCGGAAACAAGCTTTTTCTTTGTAAGAACGAGAGCTGTGCTGCCTGTCCCTGTTCCGCAGGCATATGTCAAGTCCTCCACGCCTCTTTCAAAAGTACATTCGTAAACATGATCTATGCCTATTATATCGTAGAAATTCACGTTGGCTCCTTTTGGATACCCCTCATAGCTGCGGAGCATGCGGCCTATGGCAGCAACTTCTTCTCTAGGCCGGTCCTGCAGACCTTTTATTTCTACGACGCAGTGAGGGATTCCCGGATTGCCCAGCTCAACATATGAGCATAAAAACCGCAGCTCACCGGAACAGTTTTCCTGAGTGAATCTGACGTATGCTTCTCCCGGCTTTACTGTTACTTCCTCGTCAAGCCGGCATACGGCCGGATCATTGAGCCTTATCCTGTACGTCCGCTCTGAAATCCGCCGGCCGGTCACGAGTCCCGCGGTGGTCTCTACCGCCTGAGTCTCTCCGGCAAGTCCTGTTTCGTACCCGTATCTGCATATACATCTGGCTCCGTTTCCGCACATCTCTCCCTGAGAACCGTCAGAATTATAGAAAACCATTCTGTAATCGGCGCTTCCAGAGGCTCTTTCCACAAGCATCAGGCCATCCGCACCTATGGACATACGCCTGTCACAGAGTTTTCGCGCCAGCGTCGCGAAGTTTTCCTTAGGTATCTTTTCATATACATTGTTGATTATTATGAAGTCGTTGCCGGCTCCGTTTATTTTCCAGAATTTCATCGCGAAAAGTTCTCCAACACTCTTCTCATTTAACAAGAAGCTGCGAACGATTTGTCCGCAGCTTCAAAAGCGCAAAATTCAAGCTCCAAACAATAGCTATCTGTCTATATCGAAAGTTATGGATTTTTTCTCTGTATCCATTATACAATTTGTACCAAAAGGAATGGTAATATTTTTTTCACCGTGTCCGGCCTGAAGATTGTACATTACAGGCACATCGACATCATCGATGATCTCGCGTATGCAGTCGATGACCGTATATTCCGGCATGAATTCATTTGTTATGTCGGTGAACTGTCCCAGCAGTATGCCTTTGCAGTCCTTGAATTTTCCAGAATTCTTCAGATGGTAGCACCATTTTTCAATCTTCGTGACAGGCTCTGAAACCTCTTCAAAGAATATTATCTTTCCCTTTGCATCCATCTCGTAAGGAGTTCCCATCGCCGCGGAAATCAGGGACAGGTTTCCTCCGATCACAGGACCTTCGGCTTTTCCCTCTTTCATGACTTCTATAGGAAAGCCGGCAGGATTTTTAAATTCATATTCTTTATCGCCGTTTAAAGCCTCGAAGAAAGCTTTTGCCGTTTCATCGTCGAAGCTGTCCACGATATTTGAAGATACCATAGGACCGTGGAAGGTTACCAGATCTGCCTGCTGGTTGAAGAGCATGTGCAATGTGGTGATATCGCTGTAGCCTACGAAAATTTTAGGATTCTTTCTCACGATATCCATATCAATGTACTCGTAGCAGCGCGTACCGCCGTCTCCGCCTCTCACGCAGAATATGGCATCGACCTCAGGGTCTGCAAACATCCTGTTGAGCCATTCGCCTCTCTCTTTCCCGCTTCCGGCCATGTATCCGCCGTGGTTATGGGTCAGATTGTCAGCAGCTTTCACTTTATATCCCAGAGATTCGAGAGTTTTAATGCACTGTTCCTCCCGCTCTTTGGTAATAGGTGAAGATGTACATACGATACCGATAGTATCGCCTTTTTCTAACTTCTTTGGATAAATCATTTTTCTCCTCTGCTTATCTTTTATCTACTTGCTACCAGATGATATTTACCAGGAATATGGCAGCCAGGAAAGAAGCCAGGTCTCCCAGCAGTCCTGCGGCGATGGAATGTCTTGCGTTGCTTACGCCTACAGAGCCCATATAAACAGCTACTATGTAGAATGTAGTTTCGGTAGATCCCTGAGCTACGGAAGCGATTCTTCCTATCTGTGACTGAGTTCCGTACTGGGAAAGCAGGTCAGCCAGCAAGCCCTCTGACGCTCCGCCGGAGAATGATCTCATGATTCCCTGAGGAAGCACTTCTGCAGGGCAGCCGATAAGGTTCGTAACAGGTTCCAATACAGTACACAACCAGTCCATGGCACCTGAAGCTCTGAACATACCTATGGCACAGAGCATTGCCGTCAGATAAGGAATGATCATTACGGCAGTTGAAAAACCTTCCTTTGCGCCTTCAGTGAATACTGAATATACCGGAACTTTCTTGAACAGAGCGAAAAAGCTCACAAGTGCAATTACTATAGGAATCGCCCATGTCGACAATGTTTCTATGATCGTTGTAAACATTCTTTTCCCCTCCTTACTCTACTTTGCATACATAGCCTTCCGGCAGTACTATAGGAGAATCTCCGAGATAGTTCTCGTTGACGTCCAGCGTTCCGGCGGCTATTTCTCTCTCAACAACTTTTTCCCATTTCCATCTCTTGGTCTTTCCGAAGAGCCAGGTGAAGAAGATGCCTACCACTGTGGAAATGGTCGTGGCGATGATTACAGGAACGATGATTTCTGCAGCTCCCTCTGGCTGTACTGCAGCACGCAGGCCTAATACCGTTACAGGCAGGAGAGTTACTGAAGTGGTTCCGATGGCCAGCATCATGCACTGAGCGTCGGTAGCTACATTTTTGGTAGGATTTAAAGTCTGCAGATCCTGCATAGCCTTGAGTCCAAAAGGAGTAGCAGCGTTTCCGATTCCCAGCATGTTGGCCGCCATCCACAGTACCATGGCTGACATTGCCGGATGGTCTTTAGGAACGTCAGGGAATAATCTGGTCATGATCGGAGCAAGAGCCTTTGCTATAAGGTCGCATATTCCTGCCTTTTCCATGACTTTCATAAGTCCGCAGAAAAATGCCATTATGCCTATAAGTCCGAGACAGATGTTTACGGCTTCGTTTGCAAAATTGAAGACGTTGTTGAGTACGTCCTCCATCGTGCCGGTTACGCCGCCCGCGATAACCGCGATCACAACGAGACCGACCCAGATATAATTCATCATAATATTGTTCCTCCTTCCTTTCTGCAAATATAAAAACAATTTATGAATTACAAACATGTTAAGCAAACTTTATGCCAAAGAAAAAAACACAGAAATTTCATTATTTTCATCGATTCGACAAGAAAATATGTATAATATAATTGATAAATGTCTCACATTTTTGTTTCGTTTTTGAGACAAAAAATCCTCGTTTTGAGACTGCTTGATGCGACGATATGCGATTTTTTACGACAAAATCTCCAATATAAGCTGCAAATCCCCTTGCCTTCGTCGTGAAACTCTCCATCCTCTTTAAGGCACATTTTTTGCATTATATAACATATATATTATTCAGGAGGCTCTTATATGTGCAAAATAACTTATCACTACAGCGCTCTGTCAAAGCAGGCCTGGTTTTATGCCGGAATATTATATCTGCTCCTCACTTCCCTGGTCTATATTCTTGTCGCAGCATATAAAGTAGAGGGATATTATGAGCAGCTGAACCTCCCCCTGATACTGGCAGCCAATTTTATAGGAATGATTTTTTTCTTTCTCTTGTCCCTAGGGCATCTGGTATGTTACTCGGAATATGACGAAGAAAAGATAATATATAAGAACAGATTGCTGAGAAGGGAAAAGGTATTTTTCTTCAAAGACGCGAAAGCCGTCATCTTCGACAAGCGCGGCGTCAAGTTCTACTCTGATGAGCAATCTCTCATGAATAAAGAAAAGCCTTCGTTCTATCTGCCTTTTTTCAGAGACGGAAAGATCGAATCGCTGCAGATAAACGCTTTCTTCAAAGCTATGAAAGACAGGGAAGCACGTTTGGCTGCCGCAGAAAACGGCTCAGGCAATATTCAGCCTGCATCCCGGTTCAAAGTTTACAAGACCTTCAAGGTTCTCCCAGGATACGGGCGCAAGTGGAAATATGTATCTTTTGCCTATGCCTGCCTCACTCTCCTTGTTCTGCTCAACTGCAGCCAGCCTCTGGCAATAATCATGGGACTGTTACAAGCGTTTTAAACATCAGCGCTCAATAAAAAGGAGTTTCACTATGGAAAACATAAAAATAGCAATAGGAATCGTCATAATAATCTTGTCATTTATATACATACTCAAAAATAAGACATCGATGCTCGACAACATGCTCAATAAGACGAAACAGGAATATGAGAAGAAACAGGCTCTCAAGGAAAAGGCCTATAAGGTGGTCGATGGTCAGGCGGACGCTTTCGACACGATAGCCGGCGAAATAAAGGAGGCCGTAAAGCCTGTAACAGAAAAAGCTTCCGCTGGAAAACATGCCGCCGGAAGCAGCAAAGAAAATACTTAGAGCGCCCCTTGAGAGCGCTCACGAAACCGCCGAAGCTCAGTAGACATATACCCTCGGCGGTCTGGCTGAAATGCGGGCCAATATGTCGTTTTTATTAGTCTCGGCCAGCAAAGACGCTTCAGCCACAGTCATGGAATTATCGGAGCCGTCTCCGTATATGACGACTTTCATTCCCTCTCTGACGCCCGGAACATCTGTAACGTCTGCCATCAGCTGATCCATACAAAGCACTCCTATTACCGGGCACCTGATGCCGTCTATCGTCACATAACCCTTGCCTCTCATGTTTCTCGGGTATCCGTCCGCATATCCAAACGGCAGCGTCGCTATAACGCTGTCCCTCTCCGCTTTCCAGAGGAAATCATAACTGACGCCTTCACCCTTTGGTATTCCATGGAGCTGCGAAATTCTCGTATAGAAGGTCATCGCCTGCTCAACTCCCAGATATCCTTTATGAAACCCCCTCATACCATAGATGAGAGCCCCCGGGCGCACCATGTTCAGCCTGTATTCAGGATAGTCCACAAGAGCTATGCTGTCCGCTATATGCTTGTACTTAAATCTGCAGCCTCTCGCCTCAAGCGTGTTTACGAAAGACATGAACTCCTCGAACTGTCTTTTGTTTTCCTCATCTCCGGCCAGTGCAAGGTGACTGAATATTCCCTCTGTATATACGTTTTCCAAAGCAGAAATCTTCAATATTTCTTCTGCGTAATCTTCGCCGGGAGCTTTTCCCAGGCGGTGGAATCCTGTATCTACCTTGATATGTACTTTAGCTTTTTTACCTTTTTCCTCTGCAAGCCGGTTCAGTATCCCGGCCTGAGCGAAGCTGAAAACAGTCTGGGTTATATCGTTTTCAACTGCATGCATGAGAAGTCTGTCAGGAGTATGGCCTAAGATAAACAGCGGATAATCAGGATACGATTGTCTTAACTCCAAGGCTTCCGTCAGCGTGGCCACCGCCAGATAATCGGCTCCGGCTTCCATCAGCGCTGGCGCTATGCCCACGGCTCCATGGCCGTAAGCGTTTGCTTTTACCACTGCCATGACGGATACATCTCCGCCTGCCATTTCTTTTATCAGACGCATGTTGTTCTTCAGAACAGTAAGGTTAACTTCAACCGCTGTGTCTCTGAGAATCGCTGTATCTTTGAGAACCGCTGTGTCTCTGAAAGCTTTCGCGTCACATCCCGAATCCTTATATTCCATCTCTCTCATAAGCCTCCATTATCTTCAATACGCCGTATATTTCCGTAAGCATACCTGTTCTGATGCTCTCCTCGTCAGGGCAGAAAACATCGCTGTGGATAGGCGGCGAAGGTGTTCTATCGTCCTTGGCAGAGCCCACGTTGTAATACAGCCCTCTCAGCCCTTTGTCTTCCTGGCAGAAATACGAAAAATCGTCGGCTCCCAGGCTGGGTACAGTTCTGAACTTTACCCGGTCAGCCCCGAGGATTTCTTCCGCGGCTTCAGTCATGATGCGGTAAAGAGCGCCGTCGTTGACAAGGGCAGGATAGCTGTCGCAAAATTCAATGCTGCAAGTGGTACCGTGCGCCGCTGCGATACCGTCGCACACTTCTTTAAGTTTTTCTTTCAGAAGCTGCCGGTTCCCGTTTGTCAAAGCACGTATGATGCCGGAAAATTTCGTTTCAGGCGGAATTATATTGTTTTTAGTTCCGCTGTGCAGCTGGCCCACCGTTATTACAGCGCTGTCCGTAGGCGCAAGCCTTCTGGTTATCACTGATTGAAGCGCTGTCACCATCTCGCATGCAGGAATGAGAGGGTCAAGCCCCAACGACGGGTGGGCTCCGTGGCACGAAACGCCATTTACCGTCACGTAAAATTCGCAGGAAGCGGCGTTCATCGCTCCTGCTATGAACTGCACGCTGTCTGATCTCAGTTCAGGCTCCACGTGAAGCCCTATCACATCCCTTACTTCCGGCGTTTTGAGGCAGCCGGCTTCTATCATCTGGCGTGCGCCGCCTATGGTTTCCTCCGACGGCTGAAACAGCAGTATCACAGAGTAAGGCAGCTTTTCCCTCATCTCATTTAAAATCTTCGCGGTCCCCAGCAGTATGGCCGTGTGTATATCATGGCCGCAGGCATGCATAACGCCGGAATTCTGTGAGCGGAAAGGCACGTCTGTCTTTTCCTCTATGGGCAGAGCGTCCATATCGGCGCGTATGCCCACGGCTTTGTCTGTATCCTTTCCGTATATAACGGCCGACACGCCGTATCCTGCCACATTGCCCTCGTATTCTATGCCAAGCTGCGACAGCCGTTCGCAAATAAAGCGGCTGGTGTTTTCTTCATGTTCGCTCAGTTCAGGATGGCTGTGCAGTTTTCTCCTTATTTCTACCGTTTCCTCAAATATACTGTCCACGGATTTTTTGATTTCGGTCATGCTGCAATACATTTTGACCCCCTCTTGCTTCCTTTTTAATAAAGTTCTTTAAATATATTATGCAATAACCGTACCAGCTTTTCAGTCAAGATCATATTTTTTCAGTTTCTTATAGAACACGCTCCTTGAAAGTCCCAGTTCTTCCATAGTCTTCTGTTTGTCGCCGTTGTTGGCGATCAGGGTGTTCCCCAGTATTCTGGCTTCTTCATGCTCGATCTGCTGGCGCAGAGTCTGTTCTCTATCGGCAGTCTTGTTTATTATCAGATGATCTGCGTATATCGTCTTGCCCTCGCAGACGGTGATGGCGCGCTCTATGACGTTTTCAAGCTCGCGGACGTTTCCCGGCCAGTCATACAGAGTCATTACCTTCAGAGCTTCGTTGGAAAAGTGTTTCTGCTCCATTCCGTATTTATCGCAGAAAGCCGCAAGTATCGACGACGCCATGTCTGCCAGATCCTTTTTCCTCTCCCTGAGCGAAGGTATCCTTATGGGGAAGACGTTTATTCTGTAATACAAATCCTGGCGGAAGTTACCTTTTCTTATTTCTTCGTCCAAATCTCTGTTGGTGGCTGTAATAACACGGACATCGATGTTGATGGGTTTTGTCGAACCTACCCGGTATATCTGCTTGTTCTGCAAAACCAGCAGCAATTTCGCCTGCATGGCCGGAGGCAGTTCTCCTATCTCGTCCAAAAATATAGTACCTCCGTTGGCTTCCTCAAAAAACCCTGCTCTTCCGTTCCTGTCCGCGCCTGTAAATGAGCCGGGCATATAGCCGAACAGCTCGGACTCAAACAGCGACGGAGCTATGGAATTGCAGGCCACCTCCACGAAAGGCGCATTAGGATTTTTTTTCTGTGTTGTGTGTATCTCCCTTGCAAGTCTAGATTTTCCTGTTCCGCTCTCTCCTAAAAGGATAACATTGAACTTTGTCTTTGAAGCCTTATACGCCAGGTGCTTGACGACTTTCATCTGGGGAGAACTGCCGAGAAATCTTTCGAAATGCTCTTCCCTGTTGACGTCCAGCTTGAGCTGAGCCGCCTTGTCGCGTTTTTCCAGTTCTCCGATGAAAGCTGTTTCGGCTTCCAGACTTTTCTTTATGTTGTTTTTATCTTGGATTATTATGAAGACTCCGTCGTTCGGGCCGCCCTTTTTGATTCTTATAAAATTGCAGAGCACCAGCCTGTGATAAATTTCAAAAGTTCCTTCCTGCCTTGTACCGTTGGGCGAATCCATGATCTCATCTACTTTCAGCAGAAATTCATCGCCAAAGACTACGTCTTTCAGAGGTGCCCCCACAATATGAACATTCTCTTCCTGTTCTGAGCAGTTTTTCTCCCTGTAGCCCTTGCCCTGCAGGATTTTTCCTATCTCTTCGCCTCTGAAGCCGTATCCGATATCCTGAAAGAATTTTATCTCGCCGGTCCGCGGCTGTACTATGACCATGAAGCCTATGCTCTCGATATAGGCCATCTGATATTCTTCGCCGTTCACAGATATGGACATGAACTTTTTCTCCATATCTATCCTTACGGTTATCTCATATCCTCTGTAGACGTCGCTCAGTTTCAGCTCGCTTCCCGGATAATGCTCGCTGTAGTGTCTGTAAACAGGTTCGTATTTAGAATCCTTATAGGAGCCTACCGCCAGCAGCATGTCTCCTGATTTAATATCGTCATCGCTGATATTGAGCAGCTTTAATTCCTCTTCTGTGACCGCGTCGTCGTTTCCCAGCATGTTATCTGCTATGATCACGATGTCTCCCTTTTCAATGACACCGGCCTTATGACTCTTGCCTTTAGGTACGACAAGTCCAAGATTTTTCTTCGCGGCTTCGCTGTATTCTCCGATAGTTCCGTCTTCTTTCACATAAATCATGCCGTAATCAAGCTGGTCAGTAATTTCCGTAATCGTGGTAGTATGATGTTTTTCCATCTCCAGCGCCTCCCCTGCGCGACTTTATTGATATGCTTCTATCCTATATCTCCAATATTCTCTCTTGCCAGCTTTCAGTATATTTCCGCTTTGTCCCGGAACATCGAGTGCGGAAAGCTGTTTCACATCATTATATTTTATGCATGTCTGTATGTCAATAAAAAGGGACTCGGAGAAAAGCTCCAAGTCCTGATTTCTGCCCAATCAGCCGCAGAAAGCCAAAGCTGCCGCGGCAAACCCGATTCCGGGGCAACCTATCTCTGAGCCAAAACCGCTCAGTCTCCTCACTTGGTCAGACTTACTGCAGCGCCCTGGCGAAGACGTACAGCACCACAGCGATGAAGATGACAAAGTTGACAGCCACCAGCCAGCCGACAGGTTTTTGCAGAACGTCATCGTCTTCCAGACAGTCTCTTTTGGCAGGTTCCCGCGATGTGAAGAGCAGTCTCGGGTTGTGCAGATACTCGTTGGCTTTGGCGAAAAACGTTCCGAGTCCGTTTCCTATGCCCACCCTCGCATCGTCCACCGCTCGTGAAAGCCATGCGACAGCGAATTTCAACGGCTTTCTGTAGAACCAGTCGGTGTCGAGGGTGATCTTTTCCTTAGGCTTCATGTGCTCAATATACATGACGAATGCTATGGCCGCGGCGGCAAACAGCTGCACGTACTGTGTCACATGATCTACGGTAAACGGGTGCCCGTCCGTCTGATAAGGAGTAATACCGTAGAGCAGCTTCGGCACGAGGCCGATGATCACACAGGCGGAAGCGCCCATGACCATAGCCAGCTTCATATTCAAAGGCAGAGACCTTTCGTCGGCTTCTGTCTCAACGTCGCTTTTTCCGAAAAATACGAAATAATTTATCTTTAAGGTCACCGACATCAGCGTTCCTATGCTGGCAACCATGAGCAGTAGCTCAGCCCAGTGGACGCCGCTTCCGGCGACTGCGTTCATTACGAGAGATTTGCTGACAAATCCGTTGAGCAGCGGAAAGCCGGCTATAGCCATAGAGGCGATGAGAAAGCATCCTGCAGTCACCGGCATCTTTTTAGCAAGGCCTGAAAGCTGACTTATCTTTCTCTTTCCTGTGGCTTTTATGACGGCTCCGGCGCACATGAGCAGCGTTCCCTTGTACAAAATATTGTTGAACGCATGAGCTGCGGCTCCGTCTATGCCCGTTTCGCCGCCTATGGCCAGCGAAGCTACCATGTAACCAACCTGACTGATTATATGATATGCAAACAACCGTCTCAAATCGTTTTCTATCAGAGCCATACAGGCTCCCCAAACGGCCATGAACACGCCGAAATACAGCAGAAGCTCAGTCCCTGCGAACAGCTTTATCAGGCAGAACACTCCCACTTTGGTGGTGTAGGAGCCCATATACACGGTTCCTCCCATGGTGGATTCAGGATAAGCGTCTGCAATCCAGGCGTTCAAAGGAGGTATGGCCGCATTTACGGCAACGCCTGCCAGAATCAGCCAATAGGCCGCGTCTCCCGAGCCGGTAAGCGTTTCTATCAGCTCCGAGCCCTGCCCCATCTTTATCACTATGCCTGCCAGCAGCAGATTGCCGCCCAGCATGTGAACCATCAAATACCTGAAGCCTGCTTTCTTCGCCGCTTCAGTTCTCGAAGAAACCACGATGAGCCACGAAGCCACCGCCATCAGTTCCCAGAAGATCAGCATGCCTATCCAGTGAGAGGAAAAGACTACTCCGATGCTGCTGCCTGCGTATATGGCGCTGGCAGCCAGTTCAAACTTGTCTTTTACGTGGAAATTGTAGACTGCCGCGACGAGAGAAATCAGCGAAAATATTATGCCGAAAATCATGGACAGTCTGTCTGTGCTTTCGCCTGTCTCAAATATAAATACTGCGATGACAGTCAGCGCAGGCCCGGCTATGGACACTGCCTTTACCAAAACGTCGTGCAGCACGAGTATCAGCAGTCCTGTAATCAGCAAAATCAGCCCCGGCTGGAGGAAGTCGTTAAGCATCTTTCTCACCTCCATCCGTCATATATGAGCCCGCAAGACCTCTGTCAGCTGTCCCGCCGCCTGTCGCTTCAGAGCCGCCGTGCAGCTCCGCGCCGCCGGCAGCACCGCCGCCGGCTTTAAGTTCCGCGGCGGCAGACTGACCATCAGTCCCCGGCTCTTCATAATAATCTTCCCTGCGCTGAAACAGCCCGCCCATGATTTTTTTCGCAAGCAGGATCAAAAGCCACGCGCCTGCGAAGCCTATGACTATATCAGCTCCGGGAACCTCGTTCCATATCATGTGATGATGCGGCAGGGCAAACAGTATTTCAGCAGCCAAAGCAAGAAAGATAACCGTCCCCAGCAAGACATATATTTTTCTCTTATCCCGCAAGGTAAACGCCTCCTTCCTCAGTTACGGCCGCCGCCGCCGTCTGCGCCATATCGTAAAGTCCAGGCCCTGCGTCAGGCTCAAAGCCCAGTATTATCCCTATTACCACTGTCACAGCAAGAGGCGCCGTCATCGCAATGACTGCCCTCTTGTCTACCTCATGCTCTCCATGCCCGTTTCCGTGAATGTCATGCGCCGCAGCGTCCCTGCCTGAGCCGCGGCTGCCACCGCCGGAAATCAAGCTGACCGCACTGCCGCCGGCCGCGTCCTCTCTCTGTTTTCCGAAGAATACCTGAACCACAGGCATCAGATACGAAAGAGCCAGCAAAGCAGCTGCTATCAGGACTGCCATGGCGAAAGGCTTTCCAACAGCGAGCGCGCCCTCGAGGATGTTGAATTTGCTCACGAAGCCTGCCATCAGAGGAAGTCCGGCAATGCCCAGAGAAGCCGCAGTAAAGCAAACTGCCGTCACAGGCATCTTCTTATATATGCCTCCCATCTCGCTGATCTTCGACAGACCGGTGTTTACAAATATCGCACCCGCCGCCATGAACAGCGTTATCTTCAGAAATGCGTGAGCCGATATATGGAAGATCGCTCCGGTTATGCTGTAAGCGGACATCAGACTTATCCCCAGGACTATGTAAGAAAGCTGTCCCACCGTGGAAAAGGCCAGTCTGGCTTTTAAGTTGTCCTGTCTCATCGCTACGAGAGACGAGAGCAATATCGTTGCCATAGCAAACCAGCTGAGTATCTCAGCCCCTCCGCACCAGTCCGCGCTGGCAGGACCGAATACATACAATACTACTCTCAGCACGCAGAAAGCTCCGGCTTTTACCACAGCCACAGCGTGAAGCAGAGCGCTGACAGGGGTAGGCGCAACCATCGCCGAAGGCAGCCAGCCGTGCAGCGGCATAACGCCGGCTTTGACCGCACCGCCGAGTATCATCATGAAAAACAATATGCACATGAGACCCTTGCTCATCGAGCCGGCAGGTATGAATCCTCCCGCCATGAAATCCAAGGTTCCGTATTTGGCATATACCCATACTATGGCCGCGAAGAACAACTGGCCGCTTATCAAAGTATAAGCCAAGTACTTTCTTCCCGAAGCTTTCGCCTTGTCGTCTCTGTAGTGAACTACGAGAGGATAAGTGGCTAAAGTGAGCATTTCATAGAAGATAAAAAACGTTATCAGATTGGCCGCGAAAGCGATGCCCACGGCAGAGGCCAGACATACGGCGAAAGCCGAAAAATATCCGGTCTGATTTTTCTCGTGGTGGCCTCTCATATATCCTATTGAATACACGGAAGTCAAAATCCAGAGGCAGCTGGCGATGCAGGCGAATACCATCCCGGCCGCGTCGGTTTTAAAGGACAATTCTATACCGTCCACGATGGTCCAGAGTTTTGAAACATATACGCTGCCTGCTGCGACTCCCGGAGCCATGGAAAATACCACAGCTGCCATCGAGACAGAAGCCGCCATCGTTATCGCTTCTCTCAGGTTGGGTTTTATTCGGTTTCCGAAAAGCAGTATCAGCAGCGCCGCCAATAAAGCTGTTCCCACGGCAAGAGCCGGTTTCATCGTCATTACCGTCATGACAGCGCTCCTTCCATAATCGCCGGTCTCAAAACATCATCGACTATATACGAATTGAAAAGTCCCAGCAAAATCACCGCCGCTATGACGACCAGCATCGGGACTATGAGCTGCCACGGCAGCTCGAGACGGCCGCGCAGAGATGATTTTTCCATCAGAGCGGCAGTATCTTTACGCCGTGAAGCTGTTTTTCTTTCCATGAACATCTTTTCAAATATCCTGAAAAAGTAGATAGCGCTCAAGAGGCTGCTGGCTATGAGCACAGCCACAAATATGTACTGGCCGTTTTCAATGGCGCCAAGGGCCAGATACCATTTGCTGAAAAATCCTGCAAATGGCGGCAGACCAATCATAGACAGAGCGCATACGGTCATCGCAAGAGAAGTTACAGGCATTTCCCTGTATACCTGACCCAGCTTGTCAGTCTCGTGGATACCAAATCTATATTTCAGCGCTCCGGAAGTGTAGAACAAACCGGATTTCATGAACGCATGGCTCACTATGTGAAGCACCGCGCCCACCAGTCCGTAGAAATTGCCTATGGCAAAGCCCATGGCTATATATCCCACCTGTCCTATGCTGGAATATGCCAATATCTTATTATATGTATCATATCTGAGGGCTTTGAGGGATCCGAACAGGACTCCGCATACGGCCATCACGCCTATGGCATCGAAGAACAGCTCCATCACAGGACTGGTCTCCTTGAATATGCAGAAAAAGAACCTCAGCATGGCGTAAGCAGGAACTTTTATCATCACTCCTGCTATCATCGGGTCTGCCGCCGGGTGAGCGTAGGAATGAGCCGCAGGCTGCCAGCCGTGCAGCGGAAAGAGGGCCATCTTTATGCCGAAGCCTACTATCATGCAGCCCACAGAAAGTATTATGAGAGGGCTGTCTTCAAGTCCGTTCATCTTGTCTGCCAGATCAGCCATGTTCAATGTTCCCGTGGCTGAATAGAGAAATCCTGCGCCCATCAGGTACATGGACGCTCCTATGGTTCCGGTCAGCAGATATCTGAAAGCTGCTATAGGCCCTTTCCTCTCGCCTACGGCGATGAGTCCGTATCCCGATATGGCCGTGATTTCCATAAATACGTAGAGATTAAACGCATCTCCGGTGGACGCCATTCCCAAGAGTCCGAGGGACAGGAAAGACAGCATGGCGTAATATCCGCAGGAACGGACGCTGTTTTCTCCCCTTTCCAGAGCTTCAAACGGGCTGCTGTAAAGGGCCGTTGCCCATGAGGCCACCGCGACGAGAAGAACTATCACGCCGTTAAGTCCGTCTATGACGAATTCTATGCCGTAGGACGGAGCCCAGCCTCCGATAAAATAGTGAATGGCCTGGCCTGTTTTCACCACCTGCACAAGCTGCAGTGCGGCGCAGACCGCAGATATGAAAAGCGCGGAAATAACTATCCTCTTGCTCCATTGGACGCTGAAATGCCCTATGAGGTGGCACAGCGCCGTTGCCGCGAGCGGGAATAATATTACGAGAATTGGAATCTGGTTCATTCAGGCTTTCCTCCCTTTCCCGTGATTTCCTTTTCCTCGATGGTTCCGTAGATGTCTTTTATTCTCATCAGCAGCGCAAGACCCACTCCCGTGGTACCAAGACTTACGACGATGGCCGTCAGCATCAGCGCATGAGGCAGCGGGTTTATGTACATGTCTGCCGAGGATATTTCTCCCATGGCTATGGGGAGAGTAGCTCCCTCTTTCTGTCCGAATGTCAGAAAGAAAAATATTATGCCTACCTGCATCATGTTCATGCACATGAGCTTTTTCAGATAATTTCCGCAGGCGATCATGCCGTATACTCCTATGGCAAAGAGTATGAGCGCCAGCATATATATCCCTCTGTCCGCCAAAAAATATTCCAGTTTTTCTATCAAATCAGTCATCAAAGTCAGTCCTTTCGAGTACTACTTCAAGAATAGTTATTATGACTCCAGCAACGCATACGGTAACCCCTATCTCTATCATCAGTATTCCGTCAGCGTGCAGCTCTGCGGCTGTATTCTCAGCGAAAGGCAGCTTGCCGAATTCGAGGAATCTTCCTCCATTCAGCATAGGCAAAATCCCGGTAAACATGTAGAAAAATATGCCCAGCCCCGCAGTTATGATTCCCAGTTCTTCCCTGGCTTTCTGCCATTTCTGCACGTCGCGCACCCGATCACTGAGGCTGCCGAGTCCGGACTTAGGTATGATCCGGTTGAGAAGATAAGCGCAGGCCAGAAGAGCTCCTGCCTGGAATCCTCCGCCCAGGCTGACTTCGCCGTGGAACAGCACATAGATTCCGTATATCAGAATTATGGGAACCACTATCCTGAAAGCTCCGTCCATCAGCGCGCTGCCAAATGACGAAGCGCTGCGGTGAGCTGTCATTTCCTGTCTCGGTTTTTGCGTCACCTTTTCCTTTGCCGACAGTATGGTCATCACCGCGATTCCAGAGAGCAGCATGACGCATGTCTCAAACAGAGTATCGAAACCTCTGTAGTCGGCCAGCACTGCCGTCACTATATTGTGAGCGTGTGTGTCGCTGAGTGCGTTATTTATGTAATATTGAGAAACGTTAGCGTTGGCCGGAGTATCAAGAGCTCCTATCGTTGGAAGAAAGCTTCCGACCTTGACGGCTCCGATGCCTACTAGGACGATGACGAGCACCAGTCCGGCGGCCAGTCTCCTTTTACTCTTTTTTTCTTCCATCTTTCTTTCCCTTATTGATAGACTTGACGGCGATTATGAAATACACCGTAGATACAGTTCCGATTATCGCTTCGGTAAAAGCCACGTCAGCCGCTCCTACTACAGCGTAAAGCAGCATGGCCATGAAGCTGAAAGCGCAGTATATTATTATCGCGGAAAGCAGTCTCTTTCCCATGATTATTCCTATAGCTATGGAAATCAGGGCGATGAGAAGCAGTCCTTCAAGAATTAAAATAGGCATGCTATTCCACCTCCCTCTCACTGTTTGTTTCTGCGAAAACCTTTTCCCTCACTGCCTGAGCCGCCGCTTCCGCCTTGGTGCCGGGAGAAGCCTTGACGCTCTGCTTGTATGCTACTCTCGTGATTATGTGGGTTCCTATCGGGCTTGCAATAAATACAGCTAAAAATACTGTGAATATCTTTATTCCCGTGACCGAGGGGCCCTCGTATATCAGAAAACCTACGCTGCACAGAACCAGTCCTGCAGACTCGCAGATTCCCGCAGCGTGCAGCCTTGCATAAAAGTCCTTAAAACGGAATACTCCTATGGCAGATATGAGAAAGCACACGAAGCCCAGGCTCATGAAAATCACTGTGAAAATTTCTCTAGCGGTCATCTTCATCGCCTCCCTTGCTTCCAAGAATCTTGGCTACGATGACCGAGCTTATGAATCCCAAAGCCGCGTATGAAAGAGCTATGTCCACATACATGTCTCTTCTTCCGTCTATAAAACCTATGAGGATAAGAATAAGGATCACGTTGGTGCACATCACAAGTATGCCGATAAACCTGTTGTATATGCCGGCGTTTCTGAAAAGGCGCACCAACATCAGAAAGGTCAGAAAGATTATTCCGATCAGATAACATACGAAGAAGGTCTGCATTTTTACTGCACCTCCTTTGGAATTTCAAGAACTTCAGCTTCCGGAAAAGCCCTGAACTCGCATTTTTCACCGAACAGCGAAGCGACCTTCCTCGGCATGGTGCCGCTGAGCATATCTTCGGCCGCTTTTTTATCTATCGCATGCACTTCAAATATGCCTCCCTCCATAACGTCTACAGTTATGGTTCCCGGCGTCAGAATTATAGAATTGGCCAGAATTACAGATGCCATGGGATTTTCAAAAGGCATCGAAAAATATATTATACGAGGTTCATAATCTATATGTACTTTTAGTATTTCGCGTGAAACGTCCAGAGTGGACTTGAAGATTTCCTTGATGACCCACAAGCCGTAAGGTATCAGTTTAAGATAATTTATTCTCAAGACAAAAAATCCTTTTCCCGTCCTTGGGTTTTTAATCATAAGAAAGGGTAAACATACGACAGAAACTACCAGAGAAGAGCCCAGCCCTATCAGAAAGAATCTAGTTTCAAATTTGCCTGACAGCAGTATCCAGACCAGAAAAAGCCCGGCTGTAAGGCCAAATAAGTGGATCAGGTGCTGTCCCTGTCGCTTGTACATCAATACCTCCGTTCATCATTAGAAAAAGCAGAAATTTCCCTATGATAATTATACATAACCATGTATTTCATGTCAAGAAATTGCTAAAGTCTGGAGGAATAAAAAGCGCCGGGCTTACGGATATATGACAGGCTTACGGATATATGCCGGGCTGTCAAACAGACACCCCGGCTTGCCGGAGATATGATTTTAAACTACGGGACAAGCCGAGGCTATGAGAAGATGGCGGCTAATCAGTTACACCTCAGGATAAAGGATGATCTTTTCTACTTTTTCCGGCTCGAAAAAAGTCAGCTTGATAGTCATTCTGTATGGAAGAGTTCTTTCTACTCCGTTCAGGTAAAACAGATTCTCTCCCTTTTTCAGAAACGCCGCGTTGTTTAACCATATCTCCCCATAGTTTTCCTCCGAGGACTGAGCCAGAGTCATGGCGTAAATGGGCTCCATTTCAATTTTTCCCGAATTCTGTCCTTTCAGCTCGCCGCACATTATCGCCCCTTCTTTTCCATATGTATCGTAGGTATATTGCAGCGAAACGTCCGCTTCCTCTTTCAATATTACGGAAAGAAACACCGCCTTTTCCTCCACAGGCGTCTCATCAGGCTTGGCCAGTGATTCTATTTCCGCTTCCACCGTTCCGTCCTCGGAAAGGGTCAGCTCCTGCGGTTCTTTCGGCTCGTCCTCAGTCTTTTCGGAACACCCGGCGCAGGCGAAAAGCATTGATATTGCAAGGAACATTACAGTCAACTTTAAAAATTTCTCTTTCATTTTTTCCTCCTTTCGTATTTTGCAGTACGGGAACTCGGCTGCCTCCGGAGAGGCTCAACGTTTCGTCCGGCGCAGTTTAACGTTTCGTTTGGCCTAGTTTAACGTTTCGTCCGGCGCAGTTCACCCTTTCTCCTTGACTATATATATCGGCCTCTTCTTGTTTTCAAGATAGTCTTTGGACACGTAAGCACCGAGAATATATATGAAAAGCATCTGCAGGCTGCTCAGCATCAGCACTGCGAACAGGATAACATCAAATGACGTTACGCTTCCCGCACCGGTCACGTCCTGGATGACATTAATTCCCATGAACAGAAGTCCGCACGCGAACAGAATGCAGCCTATGAGTCCGGCCAGTTTGAGCGGCGCTGTGGAAAAAGAGAGGATTCCCTCAAAGGCGTAGGCAAACAAGCTTCTGAAATTCCACTTGGTCTTCCCCATGGCCCGCTCCACGCTTTCATACTCTATCCACTTGGTCTCAAATCCCACGAAAGAAAACAAGCCTTTCATGTATCTGTTGTATTCTTTCATGTTGAGAATGGCGTCAGTGACGGAGCGGCTCATCATCCTGAAGTCGCCGTGGCCGTCTGACATATCCATGTGAGTAAGCTTTTTACCTATTTTATAGAAAGCTCTTGACAGTATGCCTCTAAGCCTGCTGTCTCCCTCTCTCCCCAGTCTGAGGCCTCCGCAGCAGTCGTATCCCCCGCGGCTTACAGCTTCGTACATGGCCGGCAGGAGAGCCGGAGGATGCTGCAGATCAGCGTCCATTATCACGCAGTAATCTCCGCCGGCTTCTTCAAGGCCGGCGTACATGGCCGACTCCTTGCCGAAATTTCTGGAAAAAGCCACATATCTGACTTTCGCGTCCTCCTGCGCTAATTTTCTAATTATATCGAGAGTTGCGTCGCTGCTGCCATCGTCCACAAATATGAATTCATGATCCACATCCTCTATCTCTTTC
>PPYF01602733.1_pt1 | contig 53927 bp, 49 predicted proteins | sample 1559871 | NCBI WGS metagenome assembly PPYF01 (sample SAMN08240021, study PRJNA423297) | Human gut metagenome, whole genome shotgun sequencing project.
CTCGATAGCTCAGTCGGTAGAGCAGAGGACTGAAAATCCTCGTGTCCCTGGTTCGATTCCTGGTCGAGCCACCAGGTAAAAGCACTAACATATGTTAGTGCTTTTTTTAACGCTTAGGAAAGCATAAAAAAATAAGATAAAATACATTTTTTATCAAAAAAAGAAAAAAAGTATGATATAATATTGAAAACTATATCATATTAGGTTGAAAAGGAGAAAAAGAATGGATAATAAAGTTTTAGTAACTATAGCAGGAAGAGAAATTACAGAAAAAGATTTAGAGGCAATAATTTCAAGATATCCTCAAGATAAAAGAGCATATTTTGATTCAGAAATGGGAAGAAATCAATTATTAGAACAATTAGTTTCTTTTGAATTAATGAATAAATTAGGAACTGAAATGGAATTGGATAAGACTGAAGAGTATAAATCAGCATTAGAACAAATGGAAAGAGATTTATTAACTCAAATGACAATCAATAAAGTATTATCAGATGTTACTGTAACAGATGCTGATGCAGAAACTTTCTACAATGAACATGAAGAAGAATTTAAAACACCAGAAATGGTTTCTGCAAAACACATATTAGTAGATTCAGAAGAAAAAGCAAAAGAAATAAAAGAAAAGATTTCAAATGGAGAAATATCATTTGAAGAAGCTGCTGGACAATTCTCAACTTGCCCATCAGGGCAACAAGGTGGAGATCTTGGAGAGTTTGGTAGAGGAATGATGGTTCCAGAATTTGAAGAAGCTGCATTTACTTTAGAATTAAACACTGTAAGCGAACCAGTTAAGACTCAATTTGGATATCACTTAGTAAAAACAGAATCTAAGAATGAAGCAACAGTAGCTAAATTTGAAGATGTTAAAGAACAAATAATTGGAAACTTAATGCAACAAGCTCAACAAAGCAAATACGCTCAATTAATGAAAGAATTAGAAGCTAAATACCAAGTTAAAAGAGCTTAGTTAATCATTGATAATTAAAGAAGGAGTGCTTAGCACTCCTTTTTATAGTAGTTCTTTATAGCTATATATGTATTTGTCAGCTTTTTCTTTTAATATATTTAAATCTTTTTCAGATGCTTTATCATAAACAGCAGTAACATTCATGCCAGCTAGCTTGGCCCCACCTACAGCAGCTACGATATCTTCGTATACCATACAGTTGACAGGATTAACATTAAGCTTTTCAGCAGCTAGTAGGTATATGTCTGGATTATCTTTACCTTTTTTTACTTCATCTGTAACGGTAATAGAGTCAAATAAGTCATAAATTCCATTGTTTTTTAATGTAGCTTCTAATAATGGTTTTGAATTACTTGTAGCTAAAGCTATTTTAATGCCAGCTTTTTTTAAGCTATGTAAATATTCCATAGCACCTTCTTTTAGAAAAACATTATTAGAATACTCATTATAGGCCATTTCATGCCATTCATCCATTATAGCTTCTACTGAATCATCAATAGAAAATGTGGTTTTAAAATATTGGGCTACTTGTTTAAAGCTTAAATGAGTTATGTTATCTTTTAAATTTTCAGGAACAGTATATCCTCTTTTTTTCAAGAATTCCATATCTATTCTTTCCCATACCCACATAGAATCCACAAGTGTACCATCTAAATCAAATATTGCAGCTTTTATTGTATCCATATTAAATCTCCTTTATAAAATGCAAAAAAAAAGATAGGTTTTAGCCTATCTTGGTCGGGGTGACAGGGATCGAACCTGCGACCTCATGGTCCCAAACCACGCGCGCTCCCATCTGCGCCACACCCCGTAGTACATTTATTATTATAGTCCACAAAATTATAAGTGTCAACATGTAATTTAAAAATTGTTGAAGAAAATTTAAAAATAGCGTAATATGTTGTTTAAAAAGAGACAATATATAATAATATATGAAGATTTGGAGGAGAAATACTATGGGAATTGAAAGTATTATAATATTATTTGGAAGTATAGGATTTGTTTTAATGGGTTTTTTTGCCTTATATGTCAGCACTAAAGAAAATAGAACAACAAAAGAGCAAAAACAGTACATAAAAGTTAATGGGCTTCTAAATATAGCAATAGGGGCTATAGGTACTATTATTGGAACAGTATCAATATTTTATAAGGATAGTAGCAGGATAGCAATCATTATTTTCATAATTGCAATTTTTATAACAACAATAATTCAATTATTTATAAGTAAAAAGTATAAGATTAAGTAAAATCAATGAAAATATATGAATAGTAAAAATGAAAAATGACAGAAAAGTGATATTAAGGATGCTTTTATAATAGCTTTAATCCTTAAATATTAAAAATTACCATTGAATGGGGTTACCATAAATGATATAATAGTAATGAATCACTAAGTAGAGGGGGAAGGTCATAAGACCAATGAAATATGAAGAAAAAAGTATTATCGGCACTATTGACGGCAACATTAATATTTGGTATGGGAATGCCAACTTTTGCAACACCTAATGAAGAAGTGATAGAAAATCAAGCAAGATATGATGAATTGACAGATAAAATAGATGAAACAACAGCGCAAGTATACGCATTAAATGCAGAAATAGAATCCTTAATGGAAACTATAGAAAATAATAAGTCTGAAGTTGAAGAAATTAAAATAGAGGTTGAAAATACTGAAAAGGAAATAGAAACAACTAAAGCAGAAATAGAAAAAAATGAAGAAGTTTTAGGAAAGAGAATTAGAGAGTTTCAAAAGTCTGGTGGACAAGTTAACTATTTAACTCTTTTATTTAGTGCAAAAAGCTTTAATGAATTAATCAGTAAAATTGACTCTACAACAAGAATAGTTAATATTGATAAAGAACTTATATCTGAGTTAGAAGAAAAGAAAGCAAATTTAAATAAAAAAGTAACTGCATTAGAAGAAAGAAAAGCAGAAGTAATTAGGCTTACAGAAGAAAACGAAGCAGCACTAGCTGAGTTAAATACTAAGAAGGCAGAGCAAGAAAATGCTATTGAGCAATTAAATGCAGAACAAGAAGAATTTGAAAAGAACTATTTAGCAGTATCAGAAAGAAAATTAGTAGCTTATCAACAATCTGTATTAGAAACATCTAATGATAAGAATGAATTACAATCTGCTATAGATCAATTAACAAGCATAAGAGATAATCAAATAAAAAGTGAAATTGTAAAACAAGAAATATCAGATTCTATATACTATGGAACAATTAAATTAGAAGAAATAATAGAAGCAGAAGAAGCAGCTAAGGTAGCAGCACAACAACAAATTTCATCTCCAAATAGAGGGGAAATTACATTAGGAACTGCATCATCAGCTTATGGAAGTTCTATAGTGAGCTATGCATATAATTTCATAGGAGCTGAATATGTATATGGCGCAGCAGGTCCAGATATATTTGATTGTTCAGGATTTACAAGCTATGTATATGCAAATGCAGCAGGATTAAACATAACAAGAACTACTTATACTCAAATGGAAGTTGGGTCACCTGTATCTTATGATGAATTACAACCAGGTGATTTAGTGTTCACTTATGGTGGAGACCATGTTGGTATCTATGTAGGTGGAGGACAATATATTCACGCACCACAACCAGGTGATAGAGTTAAGGTAGGTAATATAACATCATTCTATTGTGCAAGAAGAGTATTATAATTAGTATTATGGACTAGGAAAGAGCTTTCTAGTCTTTTTATATTTAATTAAGTTTTCTAAAAAGCAGTTTTTGTGTATACTATATAGATATAATATAAGAAAGAATTAAAAGATATAGACACAATTTTGGAGGAACTATAATTTATGGATATAAGTATAAATAAGGATGAGAGAATTGATGATTTAGATTTAAAAGGTCTTAAGATTATACAGAAAGAAAAAGCTTTTAGATTTGGTATAGATGCTGTATTATTATCGGATTTTGCCAATGTTAAATCAAAGCATAGGGTAATAGATTTATGTACTGGTACAGGTATAGTACCTTTCCTTCTTTATGGAAAATATAATCCCAAGGAAGTTTGGGGAATTGAAATTCAAGAAGAAATGGAAGAAATGGCAAGAAGAAGTTCAAAATTAAATGGAACAGAAGATATAGTTAAATTTAAATGTGCTGATTTAAAGGATAAAAACCTTGTAAAAGAGTTAGGAAGGTTTGATGTATTGACGGTAAATCCTCCATATAAGTTAAATAATTCAGGTATAGTAAATCCAAACGATAAGTTAGCAATTGCTAGACATGAAATTCTTTGCAATTTAGAAGATGTAATTGTTGCAGCTAGAAGGTTACTTAAAGATAATGGAAGAATGTTTATTGTACATAGACCAGAAAGATTGGCAGATATATTTAGCTTAATGAGAAAATATAATATTGAGCCAAAGAGAGTAAAAATGGTACAGCCTAATGTAAATAAGGAACCTAATATTGTATTAGTGGAAGGTCAGAGAGACGGAGGAGCATTTTTAAAATGGGAAAAGCCTTTATATGTTTATGATGAAGAAGGAAATTTCAGTAGAGAGATAGATGAAATATATGGAAGGGTGAAATAATATGAGTAAAGGTAAATTATATTTAGTACCAACACCAATAGGAAACCTAAAGGACATTACTTTAAGAGCTTTAGAGGTTTTAAAAAGTGTAGATGAAATTGCAGCAGAAGATACAAGGCAAAGTTTAAAACTTTTAAATCACTTTGAAATTAAAAAGCCACTTTTTAGTTACCATCAGCATAATGAACAAGGAAAAAGTGAGCAAATAATAAATAAATTAGAAGATGGAATAAGTATAGCATTAGTTACTGATGCTGGTACTCCAGGAATATCAGATCCAGGGAGTGTAATAGTAAGTAAATGCATTGAAAACAATATAAATTTTGAGGTTCTTCCAGGAGCAACAGCAATTACAACAGCTCTTGTATACTCAGGACTAGACACAACAAAGTTCGTTTTTAGAGGCTTTATTCCAAGAGAAACTAAAGAAAGAAAAATTCTTATTGAGGAAATTAAAGATAAAAAAGAAACATTAATATTTTATGAATCACCACATAGGTTATTGGATACATTAAGTTTTTTAAAGGAGTCTTTAGGTAATAGAAATATTGCTGTATGTAGAGAACTTACAAAGTTACATGAAGATATATTTAGAGGAGCTTTAGAGGATGCATATAATAACTTTTTAGAGAATAAACCAAGAGGAGAATTTGTATTAGTACTGGCAGGAAAAAGCGAAAGTGAAATAAAGGCGGAGCTGGAAGAAGAATTTAGTGCTTTTACAGTGGAAGAGCATCTTAAGGATTTAATAAATAAAGGGATGGATAAGAAAGAAGCAATCAAGACTGTTGCTAAAATGAGAAACATTCCTAAAAAAGAAGTATATAAGATTGCCATAGATTTATAAAATTAAAAAGCTAGTGAAATTCACTAGCTTTTTTATGTACAATTATTTGTTATCTGTCTTTAATTCGTTTAAGCAATTTTTGCAGATATTTTTACCTTTGTAGTTAACTACATCTCTAGCATCTCCACAGAATATACAAGCCGGTTCATATTTCTTTAATATAATTTGTTCTCCGTCTACGTATATTTCTAATGCGTCTTTTTCTGCTATATCTAAAGTTCTTCTTAATTCTATTGGAATAACGATTCTTCCTAGTTCGTCTACTCTTCTAACAACTCCAGTTGATTTCATTTATAAATTCCTCCTAAAACAAGTTTCGACATTTTGTAGATTTATCTTACCAAATATGTAATATAAAGTCAATATAATTAATATAAAAAATATTAAATTATAGAAAATAATTGATATTTTTTACTTACTAATAAACTATACTACCATATATTTGAAAAGTCAAGTTTAATTTTCAAAATAAATAGTTAAATTTTTCGTGATTAAAATGACTTGTATACTGAAATAGTAAATGTGTTACATAAATGATTTAAAAATATTAAAAAATAGAATATAAAATAAGAAAATAATGTAAAAATAAATTTATTGCATCTGTATACATAAATTGTAAAAGTTTACTAGTAAAATATCAATAATAAATAAAAAAATCAATAATAAATTGGAAATAAAAAAGAATAATCAAAATATAGATATAAATATTAAAAAGAGTGAAAAAACTTATTAAATAGGTAAATAAACTTGTAATAAGTTTATATTTACTATATAATGGAGATAGTAATATAGAGAAAGATAGGTGAAGATGCGTGATGAAAAAGATGGATATGGATTATATACAGCAAGTAGCGGATCAAATAGAAGATAACATAATGATATCTTACGATGATTTACCTAAGTATGATCTTTTTTTATCTCAAGTTATTGATTTTTTGAATGATAAGTTTATAGATGATAAATATACTAATAACATAGTGCAGAACTATATAAAAAGTGAAGTAATAAGTAAGCCGGAAGATGGTAAAAAGAGGGGCTATACAAAGATACATTTAGTTCAGCTAGTATTATTAAGTTATATGAGACCAATACTTACTACTGAAGAGATTAAAAAGGTGTTTAGCTTAGCTTTCAATGAAATTAATGACAGATCAGATGATATAATATCTTGGGAAACTGCTTACAAGATATTTTCAGAGACACAAAGTCAGAGCATAAGAGAAGGTATCGCAGAAGATATTGTAGATGAAGAAAAGTTAAATAACATTATAAGAGACCTTAACCTAAATGAAAAAGATGAAAATAGCATAAGGACTTTCGTAGTGGTTATTTCATTAATAGCTCAAGCAAGTGCTATAAAGAAGCTAGTACAAAAGATAGTAAATGAATACCATTCATAAAAGACTACATATATATTTATAGTAGTCTTTTTTTCTTAAAAAGGAGATACTAGAAAGAGATTATAAAAAATATAATGTTATTAATAGAATTAATTATTTTTAAGATTTAGGAAGGCAAAGGTTATGGCACAAAAAGTAGTGATAATGGAATCTGTAAGAGGCATAGTGGAATACGTGTTAAAAAGTGGTAGCCTAGATGATAGATTTATGTCCATAAGAAGAGCTATGGAAGGAACTATAGCTCATGGAAGACTTCAAAAAGATAATGAAAATATTTATGAAAATTATCAAAAGGAAGTAAAGCTTCAATGGGGATTCGTTAGAGATGATATTGAGCTTATAATTGAAGGACGCACTGATGGAATTATAAAGGAAAGAGATATTATTGTAATAGAGGAAATAAAATCTACATATAAAAGCTTAATATATATAGAAGAAGATTATAATGAGCTACATTGGGCTCAAGGAAAATTTTATGGATACATATATTGCAAGGAAAATAATTTAGCGGAAATAAGAATACGTTTAAGCTATTATAATTTGAATACAGATGAAGTAAAGAGCTTTGAAAAGAAATTCAAACTTACAGAATTAGAAGCTTTTGTTTCAGAGTTAGTTGAGAGATATATGAAGGCTGCTTTTTTAAAAATAGCCTTAATAGAAGAAAGGAATGAAAGCATAGAGAAAATGGAATTTCCTTTTCTAACTTATCGAAAGGGTCAAAGGGAGCTAGCAGTAACTTGTTATAATACCATCAGGAATAACGGTATATTATTTGCTCAAGCGCCTACAGGTATAGGTAAGACAATATCAACAATATTTCCAGCTATAAAGGGGCTAACAAACAATATGGGAGATAGGATAGTGTATTTGACTTCTAAGACTATTACTGGAGTAGTTGCAGAAGAAGCATATGCTATGCTCATAAAGAATGGATTAAAGATAAAGGTAGTAAGTATAACAGCAAAGGAAAAAGCTTGCTTAAATGATGAAGTAAAATGTAATGCTGATGATTGTAAGTTTGCAAGAGATTATTTTTCTAAAGTGGATGATGTTATTGAAGATATTATAAGCCATGAAAACATAATATCAAGAGAGGTAATAAGAAAATATAGTGAAAAATATCAAGTGTGTCCCTTTGAATTATCATTGGATCTTACAGAATGGTGCCATGCAATAATATGTGATTATAATTACGCTTTTGATAATAGAGTAAGGTTAAAAAGGATTTTTGAAGAAGATAATAAAAGTAATGTTATATTAGTTGATGAATGTCATAACTTAATTGATAGAGCTAGAGCAATGTATAGTGGAGAAATTCTTAAGAGTGATGTAGTGCAAATAAATAAGATTTTAAAGGGAAAGGTTCCAGCTCTTTATAAAGCTTCAAATTTAATAAATAAGGAACTGATAGAGATACGAAGGGAACTTGAAGAAAACAGCCTAAGGGTAATATATAAAAATATTCAGTATAAAGAACTCATTAAGGCAATGCAGTTATTTATAAGTGTAGCAGATGAGTATTTGGTAAAAGGGAAAGGTACAGATGGATATGATGAAGTAATGGACTTTTATTTTAAATGTAGAAGTTTTGTTAGTATAAATGAATTGTATTCAGATAAGTATAATACAATAATAGAGAAAGCCAAAAATGATTTGAAAGTTAAGATATTTTGTATTGATCCCTCTGATAATATTAAGAAGATAATAAGTTCTTCCTATGCAACAATATTATTTTCAGCTACTTTATGGCCTATGAAATATTATATAGATTTACTAGGTGGAGATGATAAAAGTTATAGATTAAGATTAGATTCACCTTTTAAAAAAGAAAACTTAAAAACATTTATTTCGCCCTTAAATATGAAGTATAGCATGAGGGAAAATAATATATCTAAATTATGTGAATTAATTTATAGATTTAATGAGGAAAGTCCCGGAAATAATATAGTTTTCTTGCCATCATTTGAGTATCTTAAGAAGGTAGCTGAAAGCTACGAAAAAATATATAGTAATAATGAAAATATATTAGTACAAAAAGAAAATATAAATGAAGTAGAAAAGGAAGAGTTTTTAGCAAACTTTAGAGAAAATTCTAAGGTGTTGGCATTTGCAGTTGTAGGTGGCATGTTTTCAGAAGGAGTAGACCTTCCAGGAAAAAGGCTGAGTGGAGCTGTTATAGTTGGCGTAGGATTTCCTAAAATATCTATAGAAAATGATATAATAGCAAGTTATTTTGATGAAAAAGGATTTGACTATGCATATACTTACCCAGGAATAAATAAAATTTTGCAATGTGCAGGAAGAGTTATTAGAACTGAAGAGGATAAAGGAAGTATCTTATTAGTAGATAATAGGTACCTAAGCAAAAAGTATAAAGATATGCTACCAACAGCTTGGCAAATTGAATCATGGTAAAATAATGAATTAAAGGATATAATAAATATTATTTATATTAAAGAGAAAAAAAGTAGTGGTGATGTAATGAAAAAAGAAGAAGTTAAAAAAAGGAGATCAGCCTTTGACTTTATAATATATTTTATTATTAAAGTAAATAATGATGATATTTTTGCTTTAGGAGCCCAGTTAGCTTATTATTTAGTTTTATCATTTTTTCCTTTTTTAATATTTGTTATGACTCTAATTGGATATATCAATTTAGATTCCATGAAGATAATAGAGGGATTAGCAAGAGTGCTTCCAAGTAATGTGGTGGAGCTTACTTCAAGTGTAATAATTGATGTTGTTGAAAAACAACATGGAGGGTTGTTAGGGGCATCTGCTACATTGACTATATGGTCTGCATCTTCAGCTTTTAGAGCAATTTTAAAAGGTGTTAATAAGGCATATAATATTAAAGAAAATAGATCATTTATAAAAAGGTGTATAATTGCTATAATATGCACTATAGCATTGGCATTTACAATTATGCTTACTTTAGCAACTTTAGTATTTGGAGATGTTTTAAGTAAATATATATTAAAATATATTCCATATAATGACTTTATTCATAAGTTGTGGGATTTATTGAGATATTCCATTGTTATAGTGGTAATGATAATTATTTTTGCGGCAATATATCGATATACACCTTCTAAGAGAACTGATTGGAGCGAAGCTATACCAGGAGCTGTTTTTGTAACATTAGGATGGATAGTGGTTTCATTAGCATTTTCATTTTATGTAAATAATTTTGCCAATTACTCACGGATATATGGAAGCTTGGCAACAATCTTTGTTTTAATGACGTGGTTATATATAAGCTCCATAATTATAATAATAGGTGGGGAAATAAATTCAGTCCTAGGTATAAGAAAAGACCAATTAGATAAGAAATTTTTATAAAAAACTTCTCATGAATTATGAGGAGTTTTTTATATATTTATATAAAGAGTTTTTACTAAATGAATAAAAGAGAAATTAATGGTTATACTGTTAGATAAAGTATTCAGGAGGTGTTATACATGAATAAAATTGTGTTATTAGGTAAGCTTATTAAGGACCCTGAACTAAAAACAATTGAAAATGGGGAAAAAAGCTTCACCAGATTTATAATTGCTGTGGATAGGAATTTTAAATCTGCCGATGGAACAAGGAAGGCTGATCTTATTCCAGTTACTATATGGGGAAGGAAAGCCGAAGTTATATGCAAATATATGACTAAAGGAAGCTACATAAGTTTAAGTGGAAGACTTCGTACAGGAAGCTATGAAGATAAGGAAGGAAATAAGAAATACATAGCAGAAGTTGTTGCGGAAGACTTCAAGTTCGTAGGAAATAGGAGAGTAGATAAAGAAAGTTCTGATGCCATAGGCAATGAACAATAATATCTTATATAAAGTTTTCTGTAATGTTTATGACATTATAATAAAGGAGTAAAAGAATAATTAAAGTCTCATAATTTTATAAAATAATATAGTGTACGTTTTGCTAAATGTATACATATAATTATGAGGCTTTGTTTTTTACAAAAAAACTTTAAAATTCAGATTAACTTTCTAAAGGACGTATTATCGACAACGTTTATTTTTAAGAGAAATGATAATGGGATATTATTAAATAATAATATGGGTAAAAAAGTAAAAAATAAAGTATAATGTAGAAAATAAAAGAAAAATTTATTTCTTTACAGAACAATCTTTGACACATTTTAATACATTAATGTGTTATCTTTGATGTATGGAAGTTATGTTAAGGGGGAGATAACTTTGGTTGTAAAAGAATGTTTTGATATCACAGTGGAAAAAGAAAATTGTAAGATGAATTACTTCTATAGAATGACTTTTGGAAGATTTAAAGGTAGACAGGCATACGGTATAGAAGTAGAAAGACAAGACGTTATAAATGGAGGTTTGGTTAATATAGAAAGAAATAGTGTAAATAATATTTCTACCGATAAGGAAAAGGTTAAGAGATTATTTGATTTAGTATCAAAGAATAATGTTTCACCTATACATTTAATAGATGTCATAGGAGAATATGTTGACGAATACGTAAGTGATTTTAATTAAAGGATACAGCATAGGCGGAGGCAACTATGATCTTAGGAATTGGCACAGATATAATAGAAATAGAGAGAATTAAAGTAGCAATTGAAAGAACACCTAGTTTTTTAAGTAAGGCATTTACTGAAAAAGAAAGAGAACTTTTTAAATCAAAGGGAATGAGAGTAGAGACAATAGCAGGGAATTTTGCAGCTAAAGAAGCACTTAGCAAAGCTTTAGGAACAGGATTTAGAGGTTACAACCTTAAAAATTTTGAAATATTAAGGGATAACTTAGGAAAACCTATAGTTAATATTTCTAAAGAAGTTAGAGATAAAATTGGTGATAGAAAATTAAACATAAATGTTTCTATATCTCATAATAAAAGCAATGCCATAGCTTTTGCAATTGTGGAGGAATAAATATGTACATAATGTTTAAGGAAATAGTAAGATGACCTCTGGAGGAATGGGTGATAATAACATCACTGGTTGCTCAAGGTCATAGCAATATGGATTCAGCGTTATTAGGTACATATATTCATGGATTAGCAGCCAATATTATTCTTAGAGATAGATATTTTATTATAGCAGGACATTTAAATAGAAAGTATTCCCTTTGTGATGGAAACTCTATAAGTTAAATTATGAATAAAAAACCAAGTTGCATAATAATAGTATAATGAAGCAGGCAATTTGGGAGGAAATATGAAAAAGAAAATAATTATTATATTATTATTGGCAGTTCCTTTTATATCTATTTTATTTATCATTTTTTTCAGGGGTTTTTTAATGCCTTCAAATGAAGAAATAATTGAAGGATTAAAAAATATTAAGGCATATGAGGCTAAAGTACAATATGTTATGAAAAATGATAAGGGTGAAGAAATTGAGGAAACTAAACAATGGTATTCTGCAGATAAGGGGGTGAGGGTAGAATTTGGTGATGAGGTAACTAAGATATACAAGGATGAAAAAATATATGTCAAAGATACTATTAATGATAATGAATATGAATTAGGGCAAGATATGGATATAGTACATCCATTAGCTTTTATTAATAATATTTTAGCATATCCTATAAGGGAAGGAAGTATATCAGAGGGGCAAGAAGAGTGGGGAGATACCATATATATAAAAGCTGACGTGGAATTGTTTTTAAATAATATATATTTTAATAAAGCTACTATCTTTATTGATAAAAAGAATAGAGTACCAATAGGAATTGTAGTTTATGATAGAGAAGATAGATATGTATTAAGGATAATCTATGAACAGTTTGAAGAAGTAGAAAAAATAGATGATTCTTTATTATGATATAGAATAGAAAGTAGTTAACTTTAAAGGTTAAGTTTGTCTAGATAAACAAATGAACTTTTGTCTCTTTATTATAAAAAAGCAATAAGTATTAAAAAGATATTTACAGAAGAAGTGGAAATATTAAATCGATTAATAAACATACATAAATAAAAAGAAAAAATAATTAAGATAAATAAAATTTAAATAAGCCAGGTTATATTAATAGAAGTCGAATTATATATTGATAATACTTTCCATAGGAGAGTACATAAATCTTATTGTAATTTATTTAAAAATAATGAATTAATTAGATAAAAGTTTTAGAAAAAGCATAATATTTTATAAAATATACAAAAAAAGGCGAAAAGTTAAAAATAATATTATTTTCTATTTACAGACTAGCACAAATTGAAATATAATTTTCTAAAGGATAAAATTATGTACTCTTAGGAGGACAAGTATGTCAGATAAATTTGAAAATCAAATCTTTAGAAAAATAAATGAAGATTTTGATAAAAAAAATAGGAAATATATTAAGGAAAATTTAATAAAATATGATGAGAAGAAATATGAAGGAGAGTTTCTTGAATTAATGAGGATAGGGTATGAAGAAATGTCAGATATTAATTTAGAACTTTCAAAGGCTATTGATTTCTCAAAGGGAAATGTACAATATAAATTTGACGATATTTGCGAATATGAGAAATGGCTTTGCGGAGTGTGAGAATTTAAATGGCGACTATAGTAGTAAAAAGAGGGGATATTTTTTATGCAGATTTAAGTCCAGTTATAGGCTCAGAGCAAGGTGGAATTAGGCCAGTTATTATAATACAAAATGATATAGGAAATAAATATAGTCCTACTGTTATTGTATCAGCAATAACTTCACAAATTAATAAGGCTAAACTTCCAACTCATGTGGAGATTTCTTCAGTTGAATATGGATTAAACAGAGATTCAGTAGTGTTATTAGAACAAATAAGGACTCTTGATAAAAAGAGACTGAAAGAAAAGATTGGACATATGACAGATATTGATATGAAAAAAGTGGACAAAGCATTGCTAATTAGCTTAAATTTAGATAAGTAGTAGTAAAAGATAATGAAAAGGCAGAGTTAAAATGACTCTGCTTTTGTTGTATAAATAATACATATAAACAGTAATTGTACATATAAAAATAGGTAGGGTGAGATTAAAGTGATACACAATATAAATTAAATAATAATAAAAGTATACACTAATCAAAATAATAGTATATACAAAGAGTGATTCATATGATAGTATAAATTTAAAGAATAAAATGACGTATTAATACAAAGCTTAATTTATATGATCTGTATCATTTATTATGAATAATTAATAATTTATATATTAAGAATTAATTGAGGAGGATACACAATGGCAAAGAGTTTAGACGAATTAAAATCAATATCTACAGAAATTAGAAAAGACATAGTGAAGATGCTTACTGAATCAGCATCAGGGCATCCAGGAGGATCATTATCAGCTACTGATATTATGACTGTATTATTTTTTAAGGAAATGAATATAGATCCTAACAATGAAAAGGATCCAAATAGAGATAGATTTGTTTTATCAAAAGGCCATGCTGCCCCTGTACTTTATAGTACTTTAGCTAGAAGAGGATATTTCCCAGTAGAAGAATTATCAACTTTAAGAAAGTTTAAATCAAGATTACAAGGTCACCCAAGTATTCAATATTTACCAGGAATTGATATGTCAACAGGATCATTAGGACAAGGGATTTCTGCAGCAGTAGGAATGGCTTTAGCTGGAAAGATAGATAAGAAGGATTATAGAGTTTATACAATATTAGGTGATGGAGAATTAGAGGAAGGTCAAGTATGGGAAGCTTCAATGTGTGCAGCACATTATAAGTTAAATAACTTAACAGCTTTCATTGATTTTAATGGATTACAAATTGATGGAGATATAACAAAAGTTATGAATCCTTGTCCAATAGATAAAAAATTTGAAGCTTTTGGTTGGAATGTTTTAGTTATTGATGGTCATAACTATGAAGAAATTATAGATGCTATAGAAAAAGCAAAAGAGTGTAAAGATAAGCCTACGGCAGTAGTTTGTAAAACAATCAAAGGAAAAGGCGTATCATTTATGGAAAACCAAGCTGAATGGCATGGTATAGCACCTAGCAGAGAGCAATGTGAAGCAGCATTAAAGGAATTAGGAGGGGAAAATTAATGAGTAAAAAGATTGCAACAAGAGAAGCATATGGAAAAGCTTTAGCAGAATTAGCTAATACTAATGAAAATATAGTGGTTTTAGATGCAGATCTTTCAAAGTCTACAAAAACTTCAGAATTTAAGGCTATATGTCCAGAAAGATTCTTTAATATGGGAATTGCAGAAGCAAATATGGTGTCAGTGGCAGCGGGGCTTTCTACTTGTGGAAAGATTCCTTTTGTAAGTACATTTGCTATGTTTGCAGCAGGAAGAGCATTTGAACAAATAAGAAATGCAATTTGCTATCCAAGATTAAATGTAAAAGTGTGTGCTACTCATGCAGGTATAACAGTTGGAGAAGATGGTGCATCACATCAAACAGTGGAAGATTTATCATTAATGAGATCAATACCTAATATGGTAGTTATTTCACCATCAGATGCTGTTGAGACAAAAGCAGCAATAGAAGCAATAGCAGAGTATAATGGACCTTGCTATGTAAGATTAGGTAGAGCGCCTGTTAATGTTATAAATGATGAAAATAATTATAAATTTGAAATTGGTAAAGGTGTACTTTTAAATGAAGGTACAGATTTAACAATAGTAGCTACAGGAATAATGGTGGATGTTGCTTTAGAAGCTAAGGAAATCTTAGCATCACAAGGAATTTCTGCAAGAGTTATTAATATCCATACTCTAAAACCGATTGATTCAGACATTTTAGTAAAGGCTGCTAAGGAAACAGGAGCAATTGTAACAGTTGAAGAACATAGCATAATTGGTGGGCTAGGTTCAGCAGTATCAGAAGTTTTAGATGAAGTTTGTCCAGTGCCAGTAGTGAAGGTTGGTATTAATGATCAATTTGGTCAAAGTGGAAAACCAGATGAATTATTAGAGTACTATGGATTAACAGCTGCAAATGTTGTTGAAAAAGTTAAAAGAGCTATTGAATTAAGAAGATAGTTTAAAATCTTATTGATATAGATGGCAGATCAAAATGAAATATTTTTGATTTGTCATCTTTTTATAATTAAATATATAAATTTAAGATTAGTTTTATAAGTAAAACCATGATTTTAATTACAATTTCATAATTCGTATATCATGAACTAGTTTTTATAAAAGTTTATGATATAATTGTTCATTGGAATAATATTCAATGTAAATGGGATAAAAAGAGGTAAAAGAGGAAACATAATTATAGTAATTTAAATAATAGGAGTATATTATGAACAAATATAATTTAAGAGATTTTATATTAATCACTTTTGGTGTATTTCTTGTAGCAGTATCGGTAGTATACTTTTTTCAACCTAATAACATTGCTGCAGGAGGCTTAAGTGGTATAGCAATAATAATTAATAATTTCGTTCCAGAAATACCTATAGGACTATTGGTATTAATGATGGATTGTATTTTATATATAGTTGCTTTTTTGGTGATAGGAAGTAAATTTGGTGGAAAGAGCATTTATGCTAGTCTTACTTTGTCAGGATTTATGTGGCTTTTAGAAAAAGTATTTCCTTATGAAGCAACTAATGATCTTATGCTAGCAACTATCTTAGGAACAATAATTTCTGCATCAGGCTTAGCAATTGTATTTAACTGCAATGCATCTACAGGTGGGACTGATATTTTGGCAAAGATATTACATAAATTTTTACATTTTAATATAGGAAAATCACTGTTGATAGTGGATTTTATAGTTACATTAGCAGGAGCAATGACCTTTGGAGTACAAAAGGGATTATATGCAGTATTAGCAGTAATAATAAGTGGCTTTGCTATAGATAAAGCCATTGCTGGTTTTAATATTTGTAATGAAGTTACAATAATAAGCAAGGAAAGTAAAAAAATAAGTGAATTTATTTTAAATGATTTAGAAAGAGGTTGCACTTTTATTAATGGTATAGGAGGATTTACTGAAAAGCAAACTACTATACTTTACACTGTTATAGGTAGAAGTGAATTTATTAAGCTTAAGAGATATATTAGCCAAATAGATAAGAGTGCTTTTATAACTGTCAGTGAAGTAGCTGAAGTTATGGGAGAAGGCTTTAAAGAAATTAATGGAGAATAATTAAAGGTTAGGGTGGTACAAATGAAAAAAATAAGGGAGTATGCATTAACAACATTAGGAATAGTATTAACAGCAATTGGACTGGAATATTTCTTATTTCCAAATGATATAGCAGCTGGTGGGGTTTCAGGTATAGCTCTTGTAATTAATGGAATTACAGGTTGGAATATAAGTATAATGGTATTCATATTAAATATTATTTTATTTATTGTAGCTTTTGTGGTTTTAGGAAAAGGATTTGGTGGAAAAAGTCTGTATGCTACTGTGATACTTTCTGTAGTTATGGAAATAATTGAGAAAGTGTTTAACCCTGTAATGTTAACAGAAAACATGTTTTTAGCTAGCTTTTTTGGTTCAGCACTTTTAGCAATGGGATCAGCAATAGTATTTCATCAAGGTGCATCAACAGGAGGAACCAGTATATTGGCAGCTATAATAAGCAAATTCACACCTTTAGGTGTTGGAACAGCATTATTATTAAATGATTCAATTATATGTCTTTTAGCAATTAATGTTTTCGGTATAGATAAGGGACTATTTGGTTTCTTTAGTTTAATATTAATAGGACTTCTTATTGATAAGTTTATTGATGGGTTTAATACATGTAAGCAAGTGTTTATCATCACTAGTAAAGCTGATATGGTAGTTAACTTTATAAATAAAGATATAAATAGAGGGTGTACAGTGTTAAATGGAAAAGGCGGATATACTTATAGTGAAGTAAATATTGTTTACACTGTGCTTAGTAATAATCAATTTATTACATTAAAGAACTTTATTAAGGAAAATAATCCAGAAGCATTCATTACAGTAAATGACTCAAAAGAGGTGTTAGGATTAGGATTTAATGATAATTACTAAAAAATTGGATAATGATAAATAATTAGGTACATTGTTGGTCAATAGGATTTTCTGTGATATAATCAATTTAGAGTTTTTGAGAAAAGAATGATACGAGGTGTTTTAATGATAGAATTTAATAATGTATCCAAGATATATAACAACAATGTAAAAGCGTTATCAGATGTAAGTGTTAAAATAAATTCAGGAGATTTTGTATTTTTAGTTGGACCTTCAGGGTCAGGAAAGTCAACTTTTATAAAAATGCTATTAAAAGAAATTGAACCTACAATGGGAAATATAACTGTTGCAGATAGGAATTTATCAGAAATAAAAAGAAATCAAGTGCCATATTACAGAAGAAAGATAGGTATGGTGTTTCAAGATTTCAGACTTATACCAACATTAAATGTTTATGAAAATGTTGCTTTTGCCATGAGAGTTGTGGAAGCATCTCAAAAGGAAATAAGAAAGAGAGTACCAATGGTTTTATCTCTTGTTGGATTATCTCATAAATATAAAATGTTCCCTAATGAATTATCAGGGGGAGAGCAACAGAGAGTATCATTGGCTAGGGCTATAGTGAATAATCCATCTGTACTTATAGCTGATGAGCCTACTGGTAATCTAGATCCAGATACAGCAAAAGAAATTATGGAATTATTAGAAGATATAAATAAATCTGGTACAACAATAGTTATGGCTACTCACGCTAAGGATATAGTTGATAATATGAAGAAGAGAGTTATAGCTATAGAAAAAGGTTCTATAGTAAGAGATGATAGAAAGGGGATGTACGAAAATGAAAATTAATACAATAAATTATTTTATAGTAGATGCCCTGAAAAGTATAAAACGTAATATAACAGTTAGTTTTGCTGCAATGTTAACTGTATTAGTAACATTTTTTGTATTAGGTACATTTACTTTAGTTGGTTTAAATTTTAATAAGACTATAGAAGATGTAGCTGATAAGATAGAAATAAAAGTTTATTTACAAGATGATATAAAGCTTGTAAATAAAAGGGAAGTAGAAATTAAATTATCGGAGCAGGATGGAGTAAAAGCAGTAACTTATGAATCAAAAGATGAAGCCTTTACAAAACTTAAGAAGGATTTAGAAGGAAATAGTGGTATGCTTGAAGGATATAGCCTTGAAAATAATCCACTAGCAAGTTCATATATAGTTACTCTAGAAGATGCATCATATGCAAGTAATGTAACTAAAGCAGTAGAAGATATGACAGGTGTGGAATCTGTTACTAATCAACAAGAATTAATTGAAAAAATAAGCAGAGTAGTTGATTTTGTACAAATATTAGGAGTAATATTATTCTTTGTATTTATTGGAGTATCAATATTCTTAATAATGAATACAATCAAATTAGCTGTATATTCAAGAAGAAGAGAAGTAGGAATAATGAAGTTTGTTGGAGCAACAGATTGGTTTATAAGATGGCCATTTGTTATTGAAGGTATAATCATTGGAGCCATTGGTTCATTGCTTGCAACAGCAGTACTATACTTTATCTATAGAGGTGTATTTGGATTTATAGCAAGTAACCTTTTAATAGCTAACTTAGTTCCAGTATCATTTGTATTAACAACTTTATTAGGAGGATTCTTATTAGGTGGAATAGTAGTTGGAGCTATTGGAAGTATAGCTGCACTAAGAAAATTCTTAGTTGTATAAAAACTAAATATTGAAAAATAAATTAATAAGGAGCTGTATGATATTTATAGCTCCTTATTTTTATTAAAAAATAAAAAAAATATAGATAAATAAAAAAGAAGCTTAACATTTATTTAAATTAATATTATTATTATATAAGATATAGATATAAAAAGCATAAAGCTATTGAACATACATTGAAAGGAAGTAGGACAATGGAAAATTTTAAGAGAGAGGAAAAAGAGAGTAGGAAAGATAAATTTAAATGGTTAAAGGTTGCTGCCATAGCTGTATTATTTGTAGGAACAGGAATTGGAATGTTTTATGGAGGTAATATTGCAGCAACTAAAGGATTTATTTTAACTGGAGTTCCTGAAAAAGCTGCTGGGGACTTAGGAAAGATAAGTGATGCAAATAAATATAGTGACTTATTTGAACTTAGAAGCCTGCTTATGGCAAAATATGATGGAGACATAGATGATACTGTAATTTTAGAAGGTGCTATGAAAGGAATGGCATCTGCTTTAGGTGATCCATATACTGTTTATATGAATTCAGATGAATATAAGAATTTTATAGAATCAAATAATAATTTTTATGGAATAGGAGCACAAATTGGTGTAAGAGATGAAAAGGTGGTAATAATATCACCAATTGAAGGTTCACCAGCTGATAGAGCGGGAATAAAGGCAGGAGATGTAATTTTACAAGTTGATGATTATGAAGTTACTGATGCCAATAGTGAAGAGGTAGTATCAAGAGTTAGAGGAGAAAAAGGTGTTTCAGTAAAGTTAATTATAAAAAGAGGAGAAGAGACTTTACAATTTGACATAGTAAGAGAAGAAATTCAAAGTGAATCAGTAAAAGGTGAAATATTAGAAGGTAATATTGGGTATATTCAAATTACTACTTTTAGTGATGAAGATGTAAGTGTTAAATTTACAGAAAAGCTCAATGAATTAAAAGAAAGTGGAATGGAAAGATTAATATTAGACCTTAGAGGAAATCCAGGAGGATATTTAGATAAATGTGTTGAGATAGCATCTAACTTTATTCCAAAAGGAGAGATGATTACTTATACCATAGATAAATATGATAATAAGCAAGTTTCTTTATCTCAAGGTGGAAATACAATTGGTATGCCATTAGTGGTATTAGTAAATGGTGGAAGTGCCAGTGCATCAGAAGTTGTTACAGGAGCATTAAAAGATAATAATGTAGCAACAGTTATAGGAACTACAACATTTGGAAAAGGTATAGTTCAACAGCTTATTCCTTTTGTACAAAGTGACGGAGATACTGGAGCTATTAAAGTAACAACATCAAAGTATTATTGTCCTAATGGAGAAAATATTCATGGTAAAGGTATTGAGCCAGATATTAATGTAGAATTAAGCGAAGAAGTGTTAAGTCAAGAGTATAGTAGGGACATTGATACACAATTCCAAAAGGCATTAGAGGTAATAAGACAAAAATAGTAACTTAGGAGGCTACAAATGGAGCTGATAACATATAGTCTAAGAACTGTAGCAAAAGCAATAATTGAACCAACATATTTACTAATGCTTATAGTATTTGGAATAATATTTTATTTAAAAAATAAAAAGACTGCAATTATACAACAAATGACAATAGGAGAAGTAATTGATACTCCCCTAGAATTAACATTATCACAAATAGTGATAGGTATATTAGCAGGAACAATAGGAAGTGTTATATTAGCTATATTAGGTATTAGTTTTGGCAATAATTCAGGTATAGAATTTATTTTTATAACATCAATAGTACTATTGAGCATAAGGCCTAAGCTTGTATGCTTTGCTTATTCTGGAGCATTACTTGGAGCAGTGAGTATGATATTAAATATAATATTAAATAGCATTGGTATGAAGTCATATATCAATGTAAATATACTTTCATTAACTAGTTTTATAGCGGTTTTACACATTATGGAGGGCATCATTGTAATGGTAGATGGAAGTAGAGGTTCAATTCCGGTATTCAGTAATAGGGAAAACAAAATAGTTGGTGGATTTTCATTTAATAGATACTGGGCTATACCCATAGCTGTGATGATAATGATTAGTGGAGAGTCTTCAGGAACAGGAATAATTTCAGCACCAACATATAGTTGGTGGCCTATTATTAAAGATTTTAATTTAACAGCAATTTTAGCTACAGCATCTTTAATGTTTGCTCCTTTTTATGGTGTAATAGGTTATAGTTCTGTTACCTTTACTAAAAGAAAAAAGGAAAAAGTACTAGGAGCAGGGATAGGAATATTATTATATGGAATATCATTACTTATTGTTTCACAATTATGTAGTATTGGATTAGTTGGAGAAATAATAGCATTAGTTTATATGCCATTAGCACATGAGTTATTGATTAAATTTGAAAGAATGAAAGAAAAAAATGGAGAATACTTATATGTAAGTGGTGAGGATGGTATATCAATACTTGAAGTAGCACCTAATTCTGTGGCTTTTGAAGCAGGAATTAGAAGAGGTGATAAAATTTTAGCTGTAAATGGTGAAGCTGCAACTTCAGAGGTAGATATATTAAATGCTGTTAAAGAAGCTAAGTCTACTTTACCTATTAAAATAAAAAGTAGATACGGTAAGATAAATGATTATATATTACAATTAGGGAATAGAAGGTTGGGAGTATTATTAGTTCCTCGTATGATAAAAGATGAAAGTAGAATTGATATAAGCAGTGATGAATTTAAAAGAATATTAGAGCAATTAAAAATCAAAAAATAGTGATTGCATTTGCAATTGCTATTTTTTTATAGCTTAAATTTAGATGTTAATAAATTTTACAAAATGTTAATAATAAGTAGAATAGATATATAGTATTAATTATGACGGAGTTGATAAAAAAATGAATAAATTTAAGATACATTCAAAATTTAAACCAATGGGGGATCAACCTAAAGCCATTGATTCACTAACAGGTGGAATAGAAGAAGGACGAGAATTTCAAACACTATTAGGGGTTACTGGTTCAGGAAAAACCTATACCATGGCCAATATTATCGAAAGGGTTCAAAAACCAACTATAGTATTAGCACATAATAAAACTTTAGCAGCTCAATTATGTTCTGAATTTAAAGAATTCTTTCCAAACAATATAGTTGAATATTTTGTATCATATTATGACTACTATCAACCAGAAGCTTATGTGGCTTCCACTGATACATTTATAGAAAAAGATGCATCTATAAATGATGAGATAGATAAGCTTAGACATGCTGCTACATCAGCGTTATTAGAAAGAAGAGATGTAATTATTGTTGCATCAGTTTCTTGTATATATGGATTAGGTAATCCAGAAGAATATAAAAAGCTTACAATATCTTTAAGACCAGGAATGGAAAAAGATAGAGATGAAATTATAAGAAAGCTTATAGATATTCAATATGAAAGAAATGATATAGACTTTTCTAGAGGTACATTTAGAGTAAGAGGTGATTCTTTAGATATAGTTCCATCATCATCATCTAATAATGGAATAAGAATAGAGTTCTTTGGTGATGAAATTGATAGAATAAGAGAATTTGATGTGTTAACAGGGAAGATAATTGGAGATAGAAAGCATGTATCAATAACTCCAGCATCTCACTTTGCTGCTTCACAAGAAACAATAGATAAAGCAATTAATGTAATAGAATATGAATTAGAGGAAAGATTAAAAGAGCTTACATCACAAGATAAACTTGTGGAAGCTCAAAGGTTAAGACAAAGAACAAACTATGATATTGAAATGATTAAGGAAATGGGATATTGTAGTGGTATAGAAAATTATTCTAGAATTCTTGATGGAAGAGCGCCAGGAACGCCACCACAAACATTGTTAGATTATTTCCCAGATGATTACTTAATGTTTATTGATGAAAGCCACGTTACATTACCACAAGTTAGGGCAATGTATGCTGGAGATAAATCAAGAAAAGATAACTTAGTAGAGTATGGATTTAGACTTCCATCAGCTTATGATAATAGGCCATTACAGTTTAAAGAATTTGAGAATAAGATTAATCAAGTTATTTTTGTTTCTGCTACACCAGGCCAATATGAGGTAGATCATTCAACTAATATAGCAGAGCAAATAATACGTCCAACTGGACTTATAGATCCTGAAATAGAAATAAGACCTGTAAATGGTCAAATTGATGATTTATATGAAAGTATCTTAGAAACTACTAAGAGAGGATTTAGGACATTAGTTACTACATTAACTAAAAAGATGGCAGAAGATTTAACTAAGTATCTTACTGATATTGATGTGAAGACAACATATATGCATTCTGATATAGATACAATTGAGAGAATGGAAATAATTAGAGACCTAAGACTTGGTAAGTATGATGTGCTTGTGGGAATTAACCTTTTAAGAGAAGGGCTTGATATACCAGAAGTTGCTTTAGTGGCAATTTTAGATGCTGATAAAGAAGGATTCTTAAGATCAGAGACATCTATGATACAAACAATAGGTAGAGCAGCTAGAAATGCTGAGAGTAAGGTTGTTATGTATGCTGATAGCATAACTGGATCTATGGATAGAGCCATTAAGGAAACAGAAAGAAGAAGAAAGATTCAAATGGATTATAATAAGGAGCATGGCATAATACCTAAGACCATTAAAAAGGATGTAAGAGACGTTATTGGAAGTATAATGGTTACAGAAGAATCTGAAACTTATGAAGTTGATAGCACAGGATTATCTGAAAATGATAAGGTTAAATTAATAAAGGAATATACTGATGAAATGAAAGATGCTGCTAAGAATCTTCAATTTGAAAGAGCTGCAGAACTTAGAGATATGATTAATGATTTAAAGGAAAAATAATTTCCTAGGAAATTGCATTAAGTATTTTTATGAAAGTCATTTAAAAATCTCATAATTAAAATAATTGTATATATGATATACTGTGTTTGAACTGTTTTGAAAACTTAATGAATAGATATAGTTTCAATATATCCATTCATCATAAATTTCATAACAAATATATATTGAGGCTATCGCTAACGGATTTTTTTATCCGCTATTGCGACAGCCTCTTTAGTAATACTAATTTATAGAGATATAATTTTTTGATATAATTTATATAATTATTTGTTATAGAGGATGGAGAATTTATGAATGCAAGTAACAAAATATTAGTAGTTGAAGATGACTGGGATATAAATGCGCTGTTATGTAAGATACTAAGTCAAAATGGATATGATGTAAGAGGGGCATATTCGGGATCAGAAGCAAAGATGTGCATTGAGAAAAGTCAATATGATCTTATAATTTTAGATTTAATGTTACCAGGGATATGCGGAGAAGAGTTAATAAAGGAAATTAGAAAGAATTATTTAATGCCAATAATAGTGGAGTCAGCTAAGATAACTCCAGAAGATAAGATTGGAGTATTAAAAATGGGGGCTGATGATTTTATTAGTAAGCCATTTGATATAAATGAAGTTTTGGCTAGAGTAGAGGCACAATTAAGAAGGTATAAAGCATTTTCTAGTTCTAAAACAAATAGCAATAATAAATTAACTCATAAAAATTTAACTTTAGATATAGATAGTAGACAAGTACAGGTAAATGGAATAAACATAAATTTAACAGTTAGAGAATTTGATATATTAGAACTATTAATTAGTAATCCTAACAAAGTGTTTACAAGGGCAAATTTATTTGAGGCAGTTTGGAAAGATGAATTCATTGGAGATTATAATACTGTTAATGTACATATTAGTAATTTAAGAGCCAAGATATCTAAGATAGATAAGGAAAATGAATATATACAAACAGTATGGGGAATTGGATTTAAATTAAAGTCTGAATAGTTAATATTTGTAGGAAAGAAAATTACAATAGGAAATAATATATTTAAAAAATGTAATTATACAATTTAAATAGTGGTTGGTAGAAAATTTAATGAGTTCTACCAACCATTTTTTAATCTTATTTTTTATCTTTGAAACTTAATACTTTCTTAATATTTTCTTTAAGGTATCTTACAACTATGGATATACAATGTAAGTAAATTAAGAATTTAAATAAAAAAAGAAGTGATAGATAAATTAATACTTAGGGGGTAAATAAAAATGAAAAAAGTTGTATTGAAGACATATAACATTACTAAAAAATATGGTGAACAACTGGCTGTAGATAATGTTAATATGACTATTAAAAAAGGTGATATATATGGATTTATAGGTCAAAATGGTGCTGGTAAAACAACATTAATTAGACTTATTACAGGATTAATTCATAAAAGTGGTGGAGAAATAGAGCTTTTAGGGGCAAATGAGGAAAATGAGTTAAATAAGGCAAGAACAATGGTTGGAAGTTTAATTGAATCCCCTTCATTTTATACTAATATGACGGCAAGAGAAAACCTAGAAGTATCTAGATTAGTAAGGAATATACCAGGAAAGAAATGTATAGATGAAGTATTAGAATTAGTTGGATTAAAAGATGTTGAAAAGAAAAAAGTTAAGAACTTTTCTTTAGGAATGAGACAAAGATTAGGAATTGCAAATGCACTAATGGGAAATCCTAAATTGCTTATATTAGATGAACCTATAAATGGACTTGATCCAATGGGAATTGTTGAAATAAGAGAATTATTAAAGAAGATAAATAAAGAAAAAGATATGACAATATTGATATCAAGCCATATATTAAGTGAGCTATCAGAACTTGCAACAACTTATGGAATAATCTCAAATGGAAAATTAATTGAAGAAATTACAGCTAAGCAACTATCCAAAAAATGTAGACAATATATAGATTTAAAGGTTGATAATACAGCTAGGGCGGTAATTTTGTTAGAGAGAGAATTAGGAATAAGTGATTATGAGGTATTAGAAGATAGTAACATAAAGGTATTTTCTAATTTGGATAATGTTGGTGAAGTAAATTCGTTATTATCAAGATCCGGAATTATTGTTGAAAGTATAAGTGTTAAAGGTGAAAATTTGGAGGAATACTTTATGAATAAAGTTGGAGGTGTTTTAAATGCTTAAAGCAATACAAGCAGAATTATATAAGCTATTTAAAAATAGAACATTTAAAGTACTAATATGTGTTGCAGTTTTATTATCTACATTGACAGTAGTTATGTGTTCATCGGTTTTTGAGAAAATACTTAATGATAGTTTAGGAAATATGCCACAAGATCAAAAAGAGGTTCTTATGGAACAATTAACAAGTATGTCTGAAAGTGAAGCAATAGTAACACCAGGCCAACTAGGAATTCAGTTACAAGCTAAAGATATGATGAATCCAACTTCAATAGAAGTATACCATGCTTCATTTGGGTCAGGAGTTATAGAAATAATAATAGGTATATTAGTAGGAGCATTAATAGCAAAAGAATACTCACAAGGTACAATTAAAAATTTCTTAGCTTACGGTAAGAGGAGAGAAGAATTTTATCTAGCAAAATTTGTATCTATGGTTATAGCAGTTACAATAATTTTAGCTGTTATGACAATCCTACCAACCATAGTAGTAACGCTAATGAATGGCTGGGGACAAGCTTTTGAAATTTCACAACTATTAGGAATGATAAAAACATTTGTTGCATCAGTTATTGCGGGTTCAGCAGTAGCAGCATTAGCTATGATTATAGCAACATTAGTAAAAAGTAATGGAGCTACAATAGGAATAACAGTAGCAATATTTATAGGGATTCCTACGTTAGCTAGATTTTTATACGGAATATATCCTTGGTTCGATAGAGTTTATGAGGTATTACCATTTTATAATTCAGCATTAGCAACTTCAATTAAAGCAGGAAATGGAGATTTGTTAAAATCAGTAATAATTTCATTAGTAACAATAGCAATTTCGTTATTTATGGGAATAAAAATATTTAAGTCGCAAGATATCAAATAAGAAAGGTTAGTAGATTAAAAATGATTAATAGTAAATTAGAAAAGAACATTAAATTAGGCTTTGGGATAGTTATTTTTATTTTAGGAATTATATCATTTATTATATTACCTAATAAAGTAGGAATGCAGATTTCAGTTAGTGGTGAATTACAAAATTATATGTCAAAGATAATTGCTGTTATTATACCAATTGGGATATATGGACTTGGTTTTTTACCCAATGGAAATGGTAAATCAGCAGAAATAAAAAGGAATATAATTTTATCATTATTAGCTATAGTTATTCAAATTTTTACATTAGTTTCAAATTTATAAGGATATTATAAAAGGGGAATAAGTATAAGGGGAGAAATAGTATGTTAGAAATAAAGAACTTTTCAAAAGAATATTCAAAGGGCAAAAAAGCAGTTGATAATATATCTTTAACTGTAAATAGTGGGGAGATATTTGGATTTATAGGTCACAATGGTGCAGGAAAAACAACAACGATTAAATCTATAGTTGGAATATTAGAATTTAGTGAAGGGGATATATTAATAGATAGTAAATCTATTAAGAAAAATGCTATAGAATGTAAAAAAGTAATGGCATATATTCCAGATAATCCAGATCTTTATGAAGCTTTAACTGGAATACAATATTTAAGCTTTATTGCAGATATTTATAAAATAAGTAAAGAACAAAGAGAAAAATTAATTAAATATTATGGAGATAAGCTTGAGTTAACTAAATATTTAGGGGATTTAATTTCTTCATATTCCCATGGTATGAAACAAAAGTTAGCAGTAATATCAGCATTAATTCATAAACCAAAGTTATTAATATTAGATGAGCCATTTGTTGGATTAGATCCTAAGGCTTCTCATACACTTAAAGAAATAATGAGAGAACTTTGCAATGAAGGTAGTGCAATATTCTTTTCAACTCATGTATTAGAGGTAGCAGAAAAATTATGTGATAAGATTGCAATTATTAAAGATGGGAAAATAGTTGCAGAAGGGACTACTGAACAAGTTAAAGGTAATAATTCTTTAGAAGAAGTATTTATGGAGTTGATTGATAATGAGTAATTTATTTATTTTATTAAAAAATTCATTTATAAATAGCACAAGAATTAATTCTTTATCTAAAGGGGTTAGCACTTCTAATGAAAAGAAGAAGTTATTAATTACTACAGCTACATTGTTATTAATAGCAGCAGTAATATGCTTTATGTCAACCACATATTCAATAGCGTTAGCTACAGTATTAAAACCAATGGGATATTTAGATTTAATATTAATAGTTGCTGTATTATTTTCATGTATTTTAAGCTTTATAACATCAATATATAAAGCGCAAGGAACATTATTTAGTTCAAAAGATTACGATTTATTAATGGCTTTACCTATAAGAAATAGTACAATATTAACTAGTAAAATATTAAGTTTAATGTCTATAAACTATATAGGAACAGCACTTGTAATAGTACCGGCTTCAATAGTATATTTTATCTATAATGGAAGTTTGTCATGGATTTTCTTCATTATATTAATAATAGGGTTAATATTTATACCAATGATTCCAATAATATCAGCTTCAATAATAGCTGTTGCTATAACATTTGTATCATCAAGATTTAAGCATAAAAATATAGTAACTACAGTTGTTGGTATGATAGCATTTTTATTAATTATGATACTTTCAATGAATATGCAAAATTATATTAATGAATTTATTGCAAATAGTGACTCAATAGTAAAAGGACTATCTAGCATATATCTACCAGCAATGTATTTAAAAGAAGCTTTAGTAAATTATGATATATTTGCTTTAATAAAGTTTATACTAATATCAATAGTTCCATTTTTAATATTTATTTTGGTATTTAGTAAGACATTTAAAGTTATAAATGGGGAATTATCAGAAAGCTATAAAAAGGCAAATTATAAGGTGTCAAAGTTAGAAGCAAGCAGTGTAATAAAATCATTGATTACGCAAGAACTAAGAAGATACTTTGCAACACCTATTTATGTTATGAATACAGCGTTTGGGATGGTATTATTAGTTGCAGCATCCATTGCAACGTTATTTGTAAGTAAAGAAACGTTAGTGGAATTTTTGGGGTATCCTGAGATAGCTAATATGATTCCAGTTGAAATATTAGTTTTCTTAGTATTTACTATTGGACTATCTTGTACAACAAATTCATCAATATCATTAGAAGGAAATAGGTTATGGATATTAAAATCATTGCCAATAGAACCTAATGATATCTTTAAGGGTAAAATAATAACTAATTTAATAATAACAATTCCAGCATCAATTATAGCAAATGTATTTTTTTATATAGGATTAAAGTTTGATATAAAGTATTTAATATTTAACTTAGTAATTAGTATAGTATTTGCAATTGTATCAGCTATATTAGGAATAATAATTAATTTATATTTTCCAAAGATGGAGTGGACAAATCCAACAACAGTAGTAAAGCAAAGTGCAAGTGTAATGATTACTATTTTGGGAATATTGATATTAATATTAGTAGTTGTAGCAGTATCAGTTGTATTAGTTAAAGTATTCAATATTACAAATATGATGATTATTTTAAGTTCAGTATTAATTATATTTTTAATAGCTTTATTTGTTTCAATTAAGGTATTGAATAATATAGGTAGTGAAAAGTTTAATAGATTATAGAAGAGTTGCCTCTGTGGAATATTCATTTTTTAGAATATTCTATTGAGGTAATTTGATTATATTTATATAGTGTTGGAAGGATTAAGCATAGAGTATATAATATACTTAAAGAATAAATTGAATTTTGATATTTATAAAATTAGATTTGAATTCATATGCAAATAGATTAAGAGGTTTAATTATAGATGAGTATATCTAGGGGTATATATAATGAATTGATATATAGAATAGGAGAAAATATGGGAATAACATGTATTTTAATACTAATAATTATTGTTTTAATAGCTGTTATTATAGGATATAAAAGAGAGTTTAGAAGAATAAGTAAGCAAATTAATAATAATTTAGATGAATATGCAAATATAAAAACAAAATCTGTAGACAAGGATATAGAGTATTTAGTTGAAAATATAAATTTGATTTTTGATTCTAAACAAAGAATTGTTGCAGAAAAGAATAAGAACGAAGAAGAATTAAGAGCTAGTATAGCTAATATGTCACATGATTTAAGAACACCATTAACATCAATAATGGGATATTTGCAAATGGCAAGATTAGAAGAAGTATCGGAAGAGGAAAAAAATGAGTATATAGATATTGTAGAAAATAGAACAAAATCATTACAACAGCTTATTAGTAGTTTTTACGATTTATCTAGAATAGAAGGAAATGAGTATAACTTTAATTATAAAAAGGTAAATTTAAAAAACATATTATGCGAAAATATAGCCGCATTTTACAATGATTTTATTAATAATAATATTAATCCGATTATTGAAGTAGATGAGAATATTAGAGATATTATATCAGATGAAGGAGCTATTACAAGAATTTTTACTAATTTAATAGGAAATATAATTAAACATGGTGAAAGTTATGTAAAAATTACTTTAAAACAAAAGGATGATGTAATAATAACAGAGTTTATTAACAAAACAACAGATTTAACGGAAGAAAATGTGGATAAATTATTTAAGAGATTCTATACTGTGGATAAATCAAGAAGTGATAGAAATACAGGATTAGGGTTGTATATAACTAAGGTCTTAGTAGAAAAATTGGGATATAGTATAAATGCCACTTTAAAAAATGAAGAATTAATAATACAAATTTTATGGAAATAAGATAAAAATAGTTATAATCAATGTAAGCAAATTTAATGAAAAATTATTTGCTTGTATTTTTTTATAAACAGATGATATACAATAAATAAATATAATTGACAATAAAAAATAACAATTCTAAAATAGTAATAAAGAATGTCTGTTCGAGATTAAATGTAGAATAATATGATAAAAATAATAAAAAGAATTAATTTATATAAATTGAATGGCGATAAATAAGGGAAGAGGTGGACTTTATGAAAGATAAAATAGTAGTAAAGGGTGCAAGAGTACATAACTTAAAGAATGTTTCCTTGGAAATACCAAGAGATAAGCTAATAGTTTTTACAGGACTTTCTGGTTCAGGAAAATCATCCTTAGCATTTGATACTTTGTATGCAGAAGGACAAAGAAGATATGTTGAATCTTTATCATCATATGCAAGACAATTCTTAGGGCAAATGAATAAACCAGATGTTGATAATATAGAAGGATTATCACCAGCAATTTCAATAGATCAAAAAACCACAAGCAAAAATCCAAGATCTACTGTGGGTACAATAACAGAAGTATATGATTACTTAAGGTTATTATACGCTAGAGTAGGTACTCCACATTGTCCAAAGTGTGGTAAAGAAATTACTCAGCAATCTGTGGATCAAATTGTGGATAATGTCATTAAACTTGGGGAAAAAACTAAGGTTCAAGTTTTAGCTCCAGTGATTAGAGGAAAAAAAGGTATGCATGAAAAGATCCTTGAAAATATAAGAAAGCAAGGATTTGTTAGAGTAAGGATAGATGGTGAAATCTATGAAATAGGTGAAGAGGAAATTAGCTTAGAAAAAAATATTAAACATAATATAGAAGCAGTTGTAGATAGACTTGTTATTAAAGAAGGAATAGAAAGTAGATTAGCTGAATCTATCGAAACAGCTTTAAAAATGGCTGAAGGATTAGTAGTCATAAATGTAGTAGGACAGGAAGATATTCTATTTAGCGAACACTTTGCTTGTCCTGATTGTGGTGTAAGCATAGATGAATTAGCACCTAGGTTATTTTCATTTAATTCACCATGGGGAAAATGTGAGAAATGTGATGGACTTGGAACACTAATGGAATTTGATCCAGACTTAATTATTCCTGATAAAAGTTTAAGCATTATGGAAGGTGCTATAGCAACTTGGGGTGAAGGAAGATTAAAGGAAGATTCATGGACATTTGCCATATTAAAAGCATTAAGTGTAGAATATGACCTTGATTTAAATAAACCTATTAAGGAGTTTTCGAAAGAAGAATTAAATCTTTTATTGTATGGAACACAAGGTAAAACTTTGACTGTTAAATACAAAAAAGATGGTTCATTAAACACTTATAGATATGCTTATGATGGTGAAATAAATACATTAGATAGAAGATATAGAGAAACTAACTCTGATGTTATTAAAACTGAAATAGAACAATATATGAGTGATAGCTATTGTCCAAGATGTAAAGGAGCACGTCTTAAAAAGGAAGCATTAGCAGTAACTATTGGAGGCATAAACATTTATGATTTCACAAAGATGCCAATTAAAGATGAATTAGAGTTTGTAAATTCTTTAGAGTTTTCTGAAAAGGATAGAGTAATAAGTGACCAAATCATTAAGGAGATAAAGAATAGACTAGAATTCCTTGTTAATGTTGGACTTGATTATCTTAATCTTTCAAGAAATTCAGGAACACTATCAGGAGGAGAGTCTCAAAGAATTAGGTTAGCAACACAAATTGGTTCAGCACTTATGGGGGTACTATATATACTAGATGAGCCAAGTATAGGTCTTCATCAAAGAGATAATGATAAGTTGATTCAAACTCTTAAAAATTTAAGGGATGTAGGAAATACAGTTATAGTAGTTGAACATGATGAAGATACTATGAGGGAGGCTGATTTTATAGTAGATATAGGTCCAAGAGCAGGTGAACATGGTGGACAGATAATAGCAGCAGGAACAGTGGAAGAGATAATGGCTTGTAAGGAGTCTATAACTGGACAATACTTAACAGGTGAAAAGAAGGTTGAACTACCAGCTGAAAGAAGGAGCGGTAATGGTAAGTTTATTAAGATAAAAGGTGCCAAAGAAAATAACCTTAAGAATGTTAATGTAGATATTCCACTAGGGACATTAACAATGGTTACTGGTGTATCTGGTTCTGGAAAGAGTACTTTAATTAATCAAATACTTTATAAAGGATTAAATAAGCTTGTTAATAAGAGCAAGAATCCAGTTGGAGCACATAGAGAAATATTAGGCTATGAAAATATAGATAAGATTATTGATATAGATCAAAGTCCAATTGGAAGAACCCCAAGATCAAATCCAGCAACATACACAGGAACATTTGATATTATTAGAGAATTATTTGCTCAAACAACAGAAGCTAAAATGAGAGGGTATAAGCCAGGAAGATTTAGTTTTAATGTAAAAGGTGGAAGATGTGAAGCTTGTGCAGGTGATGGAATAATTAAAATAGAAATGCAGTTTTTATCTGATGTTTATGTTCCATGTGAAGTATGTAAAGGGAAAAGATATAATAGGGAAACTTTAGAAGTTAAATATAAAGGTAAAAATATAGATGATATATTAAACATGACTGTAGAGGAAGCCTTAGAATTTTTTGAAAATATTCCACGAATTAAGAATAAAATTCAAACATTATATGATGTTGGTTTAGGATATATAAGGTTAGGGCAGCCATCAACACAATTATCAGGTGGAGAAGCTCAAAGAATAAAGCTTGCTTATGAATTATCTAAGAGAAGCACAGGAAAGACTTTATATATTTTAGATGAACCAACTACTGGACTTCATGTAGATGATGTAAATAGACTAGTACATATTGTTCAAAGGCTTGTAGATGGAGGAAATACTGTAGTAGTTATTGAGCATAATTTAGATATGATAAAATGTGCAGATTATATAATAGATTTAGGTCCAGAAGGTGGAGATAAGGGCGGCACTATAGTGGCTAAAGGAAAACCAGAGGAAATAGTAAAAGTGGGGGATTCATACACTGGAAAATATCTTAAAAAGTTATTAAGATAATAATAGGTGGGTTGTTATTTTTTCCAATAACTATTAATATTAGATTGAAGAACAGTAGATAGAGGTGAAGAAATGAGTATTAGCAAGATAATGGCCTTTGTATTTGGGATAGCCTTTATTGTATTTTTATATGGTATAATATATTATTCATTAAAAATAATGTACAAGGATGTAAAGACTGGTGGTAAGAAGAAAAGTAATCCAGCAGCAAGAAAATATGCAGTGGAAGTAGTTAATCCAGGGGCTAGTGAAGATTTGGAAGAGGGTTCTGTGATTTTAGTCAGAACAGAGTTAACAATAGGTAGAAGAGAAGATAATTTAATAGTTTTATCAGAGCCATTTGCATCTGGTTATCATGCTAAGTTATATGTTAAAAATAATAATCTTTATATTCAAGATTTAAATAGTACCAATGGTGTATATGTAAATGAAGAAAGAATAAAAGATAAAGTAAAATTAACAGCTGGTGATGAAATAAAAATAGGAAGTGCTATTTTTAAGGTGTTAAAACCAGGAAAGCAATAGAGGTGGTTAAAGGCATGAAAGGATTTAAGCAGGAAAAGAAATTATTAAGAATGATTTATTTACTATGCTTACTGCTTTTTATTTATCTAGGCTTTCAATCAAAGCCATTCGATACTCTTGCAATAGTTATGGGAGTAGTTCTATGTTTTTTAATAGGCTATTCCCACTTTGTCATTAGAAGGTATTATCCTGATGGTGATAAATTTATTTTAAATTTTGCAAGTATTTTAGCAGTAGTAAGTATAGCTATGCTTTATAGAATTGATAAATCAACTTCTGTAAAGCAGTTAGTATGGGTTACTCTTGGAGTAATAGGTTACATATTAGTAGTAGCCATTATACCGGAAATGAGCAGGTTTGCTAAATATAAGAAAGTTTATATGATTGCAACCATAGTACTTATGCCCATGGCATTTTTATATGCAAAAATAACTGGAGCATCAGCTATTGGTGGGGCTTATAACTGGATAAGCATAGGTAAATTTATGATTCAACCTTCAGAGTTTGGGAAAATAACATTAGTATTATACTTGGCAGCAGCTTTTTCTGAATATGAGGATAATGGAAGTATTAAAGATGATGTAAAACAACTTATAGTACCAGCATTAGTAGCTGGGTTTTCCCTTATATTTTTAGTTGCACAAGCAGATTTAGGTTCAGCACTTATATTTTTTGGAATAATTATAAGTCTTCTTTATGTGGCAACTTCTAAAAAGCTATATGTAGCATTAAGTTTAGGTGGTGCTACAGTAGGAGCCATATTAGGGTATAATCTTTTTGCCCATGTAAGGGAAAGAGTTATGATTTGGAGAAATCCATGGGAATATGCTTCTGGTGCAGGATACCAATTAGTACAATCTTTATATGCTATTTCTTCAGGTGGACTTATAGGAAGTGGACTTGGGCAAGGGTATGTAGAGTATATTCCTGTTAATGATTCAGATTTTATATATGCAGCAATATGTGAAGAGTTTGGTGTAATATTTGCAGTAGGATTAATGATAATATACTTTTTGTTGTTTTTTAGAGGTATTAGATCAGCATATGTTACTAATGATAAGTTTTCACAGTTAGCTGTTGTAGGTTTTAGTACTATGATAGCATGTCAAACATTAGTAATTATAGGTGGTATTTTTGGAGTAATTCCGTTAACTGGTATTACACTACCGATATTAAGTTATGGTGGTTCATCAGTGCTTACTATATTCTTTGCTTTAGGAATATTACAAAAGGTATCAGAGGAGGCGTAAGAATATGGATGAAAATAAATTAGCTAAAAGTGTACAACATGTAATGGTTGTGTTCTTATTTTTATTTATTGCATTAATATCATATATAGCATATTTTCAACTGTTTAGAGGACCTAAAATAGCTGAAGATTCAGGAAATGTAAGAATTATAGCAGCAAAAAATGAAGTTATTAGAGGGACTATTTATGATAGAAATGGTACAGCTTTAACTGAAACTACTAAGGTGAATGATTTGACTCAAGATAGAAAATATCTTTATGGTGAGTTATTAGTGCATCCATTGGGATATTATGATCAAATATATGGAATATCAGGTCTTGAGTCAGAATATGATAATGAATTAAGTAAAAGTAGCTTTATAGGAAATAGTTATAGAACATTTTTAAATAGTATGGATTTTACTGGTTTATTTAATGATATAAAAGATGATTTAATAAATGAAAAGAAATTAAATTTATCAGAAAACTTTAAAACTTTTGTAGATAAGATAAAAGTTAAAAATGAAAAAGAAGAGAATGAAGCAAAGACTGGAAATAGTATAGTTACTACTTTAGATTTGGAATTACAAAAGGTAGCTAGTGATGCTTTAGGAGATAATAAAGGGTCAGTAGTAGCAATAAATCCTAAAACAGGTGAGATATTAGCTATGGTTTCAAAGCCGTCTTTTGATCCTAATAATCTAGAGGTAGCATTGCAGTCAGCTTATAGTGGAAGTGCTGATGATAGTCCTCTCATTAATAGAGCAATAGATGGATTATATCCACCAGGGTCAGTATTTAAAACTGTTACTTTATCAAGTGCTTTGGAAAACATGTCAGGAGTAGCTAATAGGACATTTAATGATCAAGGAAAAATAACATTTGATGATGGAACTACTTTAAATAATTATGCATATCAATCACATGGAGCCATTGATTTAAGATATGCCTATAGAGTATCAAGTAATGTTGTTTTTGGAACATTAGCTATGGAATTAGGTAATAATACTTTAAAACAAACAGCAGAAAACTATGGATTTAATTCAGTTATTAGTGGACCAGGATTAACTATAACAGCAAGTCAGTTCCCAAAACTAGAGAGTTACGCTCAAGGTGAAATAGCACAAAGTGGTATTGGTCAAGGGGGAGTTTTATCTACACCAATTCAAATGGCCTTAGTGGCAGCAACAGTTGCCAATGATGGAGTGATGATGCAACCTAGATTAGTAAATTCTATTTTAGATAGTGCAGGTAATACTGTTAAAACAATGGAAAATACTGAATTAAAACAAGTAATTTCAAGTGATATAGCTTCAACTATAAAAAGTTATATGAAATATTTAGTAGACAATAATCTTTATAGATGGCCAGCTTTTAAAGGAACAAATGCTGGTGGAAAAACAGGTACAGCAGATTATAAATTATCAGATGGAACAGATGCAGTTCCTCATGCATGGTTTATTTCAGCAGCACCAATGGATGACCCACAAATAGCAGTGGCTGTTATTGTGGAAAATGGTGAAAGTGGAGCAGTAATTTCAGCTGAAATAGCCAGTTATGTAGTAAGAAAAGCAGTACTTGGATATTAATACAGAAGAGGGAGCTCTTCTAAAAAAAGGAGCTTATAGCTCCTTTTTTTAATTAGAAAGTAGTGAAAGGGAGTGATGAAATGTTTGATTTTGAATATCATTTAAAAAACCTTCCTTCTAAGCCTGGAGTTTATTTAATGAAAAATTCTCTTGGAGAAGTCATTTATGTAGGAAAAGCTAAGATATTAAAAAATAGGGTAAAAAGTTATTTTCAAAACTCTAAGAATCATAGTGAAAAAGTTAGGGTAATGGTTAAGCATATTGCTGAGTTTGAATATATTGTTACAGATTCAGAAATGGAAGCATTAATCTTGGAATGTAACTTAATAAAAAAATATAGTCCACGCTATAACATATTACTAAAGGATGATAAGTTTTATCCATTTATTAAGATAACTATTAATGATGACTTTCCAAGGGTCTTTGTTACAAGAAACTATTCTAAAGATGGAAGCAAGTATTTTGGACCATATACTAATGGAACAGCAGTATATGAAACAATTAATTTAATAAATAAAATTTTTCCTTTAAGGACTTGTAAGCTTTTAATTAAAGAAGGTGGAGAAAAGGTAAGGCCTTGTTTAAATTATCATATTAAGAAATGTTTTGGACCATGTGGTGGCTATATAAACAAGGTAGAGTATGGTAAAATGATAAAGGATGTTATAGATATTTTAAGTGGAAGAGATAATACTGTTTTAAAAGTGCTTCAAAGTGAAATGGAAGAGGCATCTTTGAACTTAGAATTTGAAAAAGCTGCAGATTTAAGAGATAAAATTATAGCTATAAAAGCTATAGTTGAAAAACAAAAGATATTTAAAACCATGGACGGCGATGAAGATTTTATAAATATCTACAGAGATGAAAAAGATAGCTGCATACAGATATTCTTCTCTAGAGATGGTAAGATTATTGGAAGAGAACATTTTATTTTTGAAAATACAGCGGAAGACTCCATTGAAGAAATATTAGAGGAATTTACAACCTCTTTTTATGGAGGTACTGCAAAGGTTCCAAGAACTATATATGTTCCAGAATTAAGTAATATTGAGTTAGTTGAAGAATATTTAACTATTAAAAGAGGAGCTAAGGTTTGGATTAAGGTTCCACAAAAGGGTCAAAAAAGAGAAATGCTTGATATGGTAAAAAATAATGCTCAAATAACCTTAGAAAAATTTAAAGATAAGTACTTAATGGACAAGGAAATCAATAAGATAGCATTAGAAGAACTTCAGGAATTATTAGATTTAGAGATTTGGCCTTCAAGAATTGAAGCCTATGATATTTCCAATATACAAGGTGTTGATTCAGTAGGTTCAATGATTGTCTTTGAAGAAGGACGTTCTAAGAATAGTGATTATAGAAGGTTTAGAATAAAAACTGTTAAAGGTGCCAATGATTATGATAGTATGAGAGAAATACTAACAAGAAGATTTTCTCATGGATTAGAAGAAGTAAAGGCGATACAAGAATCTAAGCTACAATTTTCAGCAGGTAAGTTTTCTAATTTTCCTGATATTATAATGATGGATGGTGGAAAAGGGCAGATAAATATAGCATTAGAAGTACTAAGGGATTTAAATATAAGTATTCCTGTTTGTGGACTTGTTAAAGATGATAAACATGCCACTAGGGGGATTATTTATAATAATGAAGAACTTATTATTAATAGAAGCTCTAATTTAATGCAGCTTATAAGAAGAATTCAAGATGAAGTACACAGGTTTGCTATAACATATCATAGAAGTTTAAGAGATAAAAGGACTCTTCATTCTATCCTTGATGATATACCTAATGTAGGAGAAAAAAGAAGAAGAGCCTTACTAATGAAGTTTGGTAGTGTAGATAACATAAAAAGTGCAACTTTAGATCAATTATTAGAGACTCCAAGCATAAATAATAAAGCAGCAGAAAGTATTTATAAATATTTTAATGGAAATGAAAGCAAATAGATTAAAATCCTTGTTAAATGGGATAATTTAATTTATACTATTTAAATATAATTAATTAAGAAATAAGGAGCTAACCATGAATAAATATAATAAATCAGGAAATTTGTTTAGCCAATTATATAAAGAAGAATATATAAAGATAGATGAGCCATTAAAAAAGTATGTTAATTTTAAAGTTGGTGGACCAGCTGATATTTTATTAATTCCGGAAACAAAGTCGCAAGTAATTGAAAGCGTTAAGATATGCAGGGAAAATAATATTCCTGTATATGTTATAGGAAATGGTTCTAATTTGCTTGTTAAAGATGGAGGAATCAGAGGAGTAGTAATTTTATTAACATCATTAACTGGAATGGAAGTAGTAGAAGAAAAAATAGAAGTTGAAGCAGGAGTTATGCTTAAAGCAGTTTCAGATAAAGCAATGGAGCATTCTTTAACAGGATTTGAATTTGCTTGTGGTATTCCAGGAACTATTGGAGGAGCAGTGTTTATGAATGCTGGTGCTTATAATGGTTCTATGAGTGATGTAGTTGAAAGTATAGAGGTTATTAGTGAAGATGGAGAAATAAAGACTTTATCTAAAGAAGAATTAGATTTTGGTTATAGATCTTCTGCTGTAATGAAAAAGGGATATATAGTTTTAAGTGCTACTTTAGACTTAAAACATGGTGAAGTAAAGACTATTAGGGAAATGATTACAGATTTAACTGAAAAGAGAGAATCTAAGCAACCGCTTGAGTATCCATCAGCAGGAAGCACATTTAAGAGACCAGAAGGTTATTTTGCAGGAAAGTTAATTCAGGATGCTGGATTAAAAGGGTATGAAATGAATGGGGCAGCAGTTTCTAGCAAGCACTCAGGTTTTGTTATTAATAAAGGTGGAGCAAGAGCAAAGGATATATTAAATTTAATTAAACATATTCAAGATGAAGTCAAAAAGCAATTTGGTGTAGATCTTCATACAGAAGTAAGAATTGTTGGAGAAGATGAAAATTAATTTATAATTTATAATTAAGGGGATGTATTACTGCATCTCCTTTTTTGTCGTGATATAATTAAATTAATGATGGAGTTAAGTATAATATAGTATTATTTTAGGAGGAAAAGATACATGAGATTTATAATTGTAACAGGACTATCTGGAGCAGGAAAATCAGAGGCAACAAATGCATTAGAGGATATGGGGTATTTTTGTGTAGATAACTTACCACCAAAACTTATAAAGAAATTTGCAGAAGTATGTAAGCAAAGCCAGGGATCAATTGATAAAGTTGCCTTAGTTATGGATATTAGAGGTGGTATTTTCTTTGATGATTTATTTGAGAGTTTAAGTGAATTATCTAGGGAACAATTCCGATATGAAATATTATTCTTAGATACTTCAGATGAAGTACTGGTTAAGAGGTTTAAGGAAAAGAGAAGAAGCCATCCATTAGCACCAGGTGGAAGAGTGATTACAGGAATTGAACTTGAAAGACAAAAGCTTAGAGAAGTAAAGGATAAAGCTGATGTAATTATAGATACATCCAAGTATGCTATAAAGGATTTAAGAGAAGAAATGGCTAGAAAATTTGGTGATAAAGAAATGCCAGAAAAACAAATGGCTATTACTATATTAAGCTTTGGCTTTAAATATGGAATTCCTGTAGATTCAGATTTGGTGTTTGATGTAAGATTTATTCCAAATCCTTTCTATATTCCAGAACTTAAGCCGTTTTCAGGCAATGATGAACCTGTAAAGAACTATGTTATGGATCAAATAGAAACACAAACATTTTTAGAAAAAGCAAATGATATGTTTGAATTTTTAATTCCTAATTACCAAAAGGAAGGTAAGAGACAGTTGATAATTTCCATTGGATGTACAGGAGGAAGACATAGATCAGTGGCAATAGCCAATTCAATTTATGAAACACTACATTCTAATAATCACGATGTTTATGTAGAGCATAGAGATATTAAGGAAGATGTACATAAGGGAGATAAAAAACTATGATGATAAAAGAGAATAATGAGGTTAAGGTTGTGGTTATAGGTGGAGGGACTGGACTTTCCACCATGTTAAGAGGATTAAAAAAATATACAAGCCATATAACTGCTATTGTGACTGTAGGTGATGATGGTGGAGGGTCAGGCAAGATAAGAGAAGACTTAGGAATGCTTCCACCGGGAGATATAAGAAACTGCATTTTAGCATTGGCTGATACAGAACCTTTAATGGAGGATCTGTTACAATATAGATTTACTGAAGGTAGTTTAAAGGGGCAATGCTTTGGGAATCTTTTTTTAGCGGCGATGGCGGGTATAAGTGAAAATTTTGAAGATGCAGTACAAAAAATGAGTTCAGTTTTAGCTGTTAAAGGGAAGGTACTACCAGTAACTTTAGATGATATGAAACTTGTTGCTGAATTGGAAAATGGTGAAATAATAGAAGGTGAATCAAAAATACCTAGTGAAGTTATTGTAAGAAAAACAAGCATTAAGAAATTAGCTATTAAGCCTATTGATGCAAAGCCATTGGAAGAAGCAATAAAATCAATAAATGGTGCAGATGTTATTATTATGGGTCCAGGAAGTCTTTATACAAGTATAATACCTAATCTTCTTGTAAAAGGTATATCAGAAGCAATCTGTAAAAGTGATGCTAAGAAAGTATATATTTCAAATGTAATGACTCAGCCAGGAGAAACTGATGGATTTAAAGTTTCTAACCATTTAAAAGTACTAATGGATTATGGAGTATCAGGAAATATTGATTATGTTATTGCTAATAATGGAATAATTCCTTCAGATATTAAAGAAAAGTATGCTAGAGAAAATGCTGAACTAGTAGTTTTAGACTATGAAAATATAAATAACTTAAATGTAAAAATTATTGAAGCAGACCTTATTAAGATTACTAAGAGATATGTTAAACATAATGCAGACAAATTAGCAGAACTTATTATGAAGAATATGTAAAAGAAATGAATATAATTTTTAAAAAGTATTAGTTGTTGGAAAGAATAAAGATTGGCTTTAGAGGAGAGTTCAGATATTTTATGGTGGTTAATTAGCACTTAAAAATTAAATGAACTTTCCAGTTTATTAGTGTGATACATACGGAACAGTTTATGATATAATACATAATGTATTTTAAATTAGTTAGGAGAAGGAATATATGTCGTTTTCAGCAAAGGTTAAGGGAGAAATATGTAGATATACGGATATATCCATAGAAGAGGCATTGGCAGAGATTTCTGCAATAATGAAAGGCAGTGGAACAATTGGATTTAGTGGAAGAGGACTTAGCTTTAAGATAACCACAGAAAATCCAGCATCAGCAAGACATATATTTACTATATTAAAAGAATATTTTGATATACATTCTAAGCTGATGGTTAAAAAGAGCAATTCACTTAAGAAGAATAATATATATATGGTATTAATAGATGAAGAAATGGGTGTAAGGGATTTATTAAAGAAGACAGGGATTTTTCAAGAAATTGATGGAGTATTAACTTTAGATTATAAGATAGATCCTGAAATGATAAAAACTGATGAATATAAAAAAGCTTATATAAGAGGAGCATTCATTGGTGGTGGAAGTATCAGTAATCCTGAAAAGACATATCATTTAGAGTTTGTAATTCATAGTGAAGAATACGCTAAAGATTTATGTAAATTAATAAATTCTTTTGGATTAAATTCAAAAGTTATACAAAGGAAAAACAGTTATATTATTTATATAAAAGAAGGAGAACAAATAGTAGACCTTTTAAATATAATAGGAGCGCATACTTCTTTGCTAGAGTTAGAAAACATAAGAATAATGAAGGAAATGAGAAATAATGTTAATAGGCTTGTTAATTGTGAAACTGCCAATTTAAGCAAGACAGTAAATGCAGCAGTAAGACAAGTTGAAAGTATTAAGCTTATTCAAGAAAAGATTGGTCTTAAGAGATTACCTAAGAATCTGCAGGAAGTAGCAGAATTAAGATTGAGCTACCCTGATGAATCACTTAAAGAATTAGGTGAAATGTTAAATCCACCAGTAGGTAAATCAGGAATAAATCATAGACTAAGAAAAATTGAAAAAATTGCCGAGGAAATAAGAAGTGGAAATTATTAAAAGAATTAAAAAGGGGTGATATTTTGTCAAAGGAATTTTGCCATCTTCATTTGCATACTGAATATAGTTTGCTAGATAGTTCAGCTAAAATTAAAAAGCTTATAGCAAGGGCTAAAGAACTTGGTATGAAAAGCATAGCTATAACTGACCATGGTGTCATGTATGGGTGTGTAGCTTTTTATAAGGAAGCAGTGGCAAATGGAATAAAGCCAATACTAGGATGTGAAGTTTATGTTGCAGCTAAATCCATGAATATAAAGGTTGCAGATAAAGAAAATTCTACAAATCACTTAGTATTGTTGGTGAAAAATGAAATTGGTTATGAAAACTTAATGAAGATAGTGTCGGCAGCATCAATTGATGGTTTTTATTATAAGCCGAGGGTTGACCATGAATATTTAAAAAGCCATAGTGAAGGTATAATTGCCTTAAGTGCATGTCTTGGAGGAGAGGTACAAAGAGCTATAATGGCAGATGACTATGAAAAAGCCAAGAAAGTAGCTTTAGAATATAAAGATATTTTTAAAGATGGTTTCTATTTAGAAATACAAGATCATGGCATGGAAGAGCAGCGTAAGGTTATAGATTGGAATATGAAGTTATCTAAGGAAACTGGTATACCACTTATAGCAACTAACGATGTTCATTATTTAACTCAAGAAGACTCAAAGGCCCATGACATATTGATGTGTATTCAAACAGGAAAGACCATTGAAGATACCAATAGGAGAAGGTATCCTTCAGATCAGTTTTATTTAAAGTCAGCTGATGAAATGAGGGATTTATTTTCTTATGTACCAGAAGCATTGGAAAATAGTATTAAGATTGCAGAGGAATGTAATTTTGATTATGAATTCCATGTATCAAAGTTACCAAATTTTCCTGTACCAGATAATAAGGATCATTTTGAATACTTACAGGAAGTCTGTTATGGTGGTCTTATTGAGAGGTATGATGTCTTTGAAGGCTTTAGAAATATGCCTGTAGATGTTAAATCCATTAAGGATTTTGCAAACACTAATGAAGAAGCATTAGGATATGTGGAAAGACTTGAATATGAGCTTGGTGTTATTAATGAAATGGGGTATGTTGATTACTTTTTAATAACTTGGGATTTTATTCATTTCTCCAACGAACATGGTATTCCAACTGGACCTGGGCGTGGATCTGCGGCAGGTTCAATTGTAGCTTATACTTTAGGAATAACAAAGATAGACCCTATAAAGTATAGTTTAATCTTTGAGCGTGAATTAAGATGCGCTCATTAAATTGGGTGAATTGCTGGAAAGCTAAACTAATAATAATTAGCATGCTAATCAGCAGCCAAGTCTAGGAATAGCTAAATGTACTAGAAAGGTTCAGAGACTAGAGAAGTGAGTAGCTAAGCAATAATCTTCTCCACGAGTGCCCAACATACCAAATAAAATATGATAAGTATGGAAAATATATTTATATATAATAGAAGGAGAGATTCAATGTATAAATATATTTGTGAGAAATGTAATTGCGAATTTGAGACTAAGAAGAAGAACCAATTATATTGTTCTAAGAGTTGTGCTAATAGTGTTAATGCATCAAAAAGAAAGATACTTGATAAAAGTATTTTTTCAAATGGAATAAATGAAGAAACTGCGTATATTTTAGGATTAATATTTTCAGATGGGTGTTTGAGTTATGATATACATTCAAAAAGATATAGAATAACAATATCTATGAATGATTATGATATATTAGAATATTTACGAAGTACCTACACACCTTTAAAGAAACTATATGTATATAAGAATAAAAAAGGAAAAAGTGAGACATATACATTTATAACCACTGATGAATACGACATTAAATTTTTAAGAAGTGTTGGAGTGGGAGAAAGAAAAAGCAAATATATAAGACTTCCTAAAATTAATGATAGATATATGAGAGATATGATAAGAGGTATATTTGATGGAGATGGAAGTGTGTATATAAATAAAACTAAAGGAATTTATAAATCGGAAATAAAAGTATATGAATATGTAAATGCTTCATTCACAACAGGTTCTAAAAAGTTTGCAGAAGATTTACTAAATATACTTTCAGAGAATTATATTAATGCTCATATAGTAAAAGATTCAAGAAAGAAGAAAGAGTGTTGGTACGTAAAGATATATTCTAAATTAGATATAGAGAAGTTTTATAGATATTTATACCTAGATACATATATTTATCTAGGTAGAAAACGAAGTTTATTTGGTATGATGATATAGTCCAAACTGAGATAGAAAAGACTATCTGATGAAAATGAGGGAAACCTCCAGAGCACGGAATAAAGAGTCCGTGGTTAATAATAATTTGTTCTTAAATCCAGAAAGAGTTAGTATGCCAGATTAAAAGACTAGTTTATATGAATTATTTATATAATAATTCAAAAATATATTTAGATAGGAAATATGATAAATATAATATTTTAAAAAATATGAAATAAGCTAGTTTATAGTCGTGCATGTTAGAAATAGCATGCTTAAAGAGCCTCGAATTGCTGGAAAGTCCTTAGAGCCTTTTAAACCAAAGCAGAAGGATGAAATAAGCTTAAATGTAATGGTGGTTTAACCATAAAAATTAAAAGGATTGGATAACCAGCAGCCAAGTCTTGAAGAGAGAAAGGTCCAACGACTAGTGCAAAGGCACGTAGCATTTATTTTAGTTATATTTGCGAAGTGGGGCATCCCAAACCGTAAAGGGCGGTGGGAGAAGATATAGTCTATACCCACTGAAAAATCAGTGTTAAAGTATCTTGAAAAAGAGGGTAGTAATAGATAGATTCGGATTTTTGTTACGAAAGAAGACAAGAAGTAATTGATTATGTTGTTGATAAATATGGTGTTAACAATGTATCACAAATAATTACTTTTGGTACTATGGCAGCAAGAATTTGTATAAGAGATGTAGGTAGAGCTATGAATTATTCTTATGCAGAGGTTGATAGAGTTGCCAAGATGATTCCTACAATGCTAGGGATAACCATAGAAAAGGCTTTAGATATGAATCCAGAACTTAAGGCAGCATATGATACTGATGATAGGGTGAAAACTCTTATTGATGTAAGTAAGACGTTAGAAGGCTTACCGAGACATTCATCTACTCATGCGGCAGGTGTTGTTATTGCATCAAAGCCATTGGTGGAATATGTACCATTACAAAAAAATGAAGATAACATAGTAGCTCAATTTGATATGACAACATTGGAAGAATTAGGGTTACTTAAGATGGATTTCCTTGGTCTTAGAACATTAACAGTTATGAGTGATGCTGTTAAAATGATTAAAGCAAACCGAGAAATAGAAATAGATTTAGACAAGATAAACTTTGAAGATAAAGAAGTTTATAAGATGATTGGTGAAGGAAAAACAGCAGGGGTATTCCAATTAGAATCACCAGGTATGACTTCATTCATGAAGGAACTTAAGCCAGACTGTTTAGAAGATATCATAGCTGGTATTTCTTTATATAGACCAGGTCCTATGGCTGAAATTCCAAGATATATTGAAGGTAAGAGAAATAAAGACAGTGTACATTATGAAACGCCTGAATTGGAAGATATTTTAGACGTAACGTATGGTGTAATGGTGTATCAAGAGCAAGTAATGGAAATAGTTAGAAAGCTTGGAGGGTATTCTTTAGGAAGAAGTGATATGGTTAGAAGAGCTATGTCTAAGAAAAAACATAGTGTCATGGAACAAGAACGTAAAAATTTTATTTATGGAATTGTAGATGAGGAAGGAAATGTTGAAGTTCCAGGTTGTTTAAGAAATGGGATAAGTGAAAAAGCGGCAAATGATATCTTTGATTCAATGATGGATTTTGCTTCATATGCTTTTAATAAAAGTCATGCAGCAGCTTATGCAGTAGTTGGTTATCAAACTGCATATTTAATGCATTATTATCCTGTTGAAACAATTGCAGCTATGTTAAATTCCATGATGGGAAGTTCAGAAAAGGTTGCACATTACATTAACTTTGCTGAAAGCCAAGGAATTCAAGTTCTTCCACCAAACATAAACGAAAGTTATTCCAAGTTTACAGTACAAGATGACAAGATAAGATTTGGGCTAGCAGCCATAAAAAATGTAGGTATGAATGTGGTTGATAGTATAGTTGAAGCAAGAGATTCAAAAGGAAAATTTGAATCAATTACAGACTTTATCAATAAAATAGATTTATCAGCCATCAATAAAAGAGCTGTAGAAAGCTTAATTAAAGCTGGAGCATTAGATGATTTTAAAATATTTAGATCAAAGCTTTTAGCTGTACATGAAAAGTTGATGGATAGTATGGCAAGTGAAAGAAAGAGAAATATAGATGGTCAAATAAGCTTATTTGGATTAACGGAAGATGAAGATTTTAAAGCAACAGAAGTTATGTATCCAAATATAAAAGAGTTTGCTAAAAATAATTTATTAGCAATGGAAAAAGAAATGACAGGTCTATATTTATCAGGACATCCTCTTGATGAATATGCTAAAAGTTTAAAGGTGATGACATCTACAACCATACAAAAGATTTATGATTGTAAAGAAGCACATAATGAAGGTATTGACCATGAAGAATATTCAATACATGATGAAGATAAAGTGGTTGTTGGTGGAATAATTACAGAAGTTACTCAAAAGGTTACGAGAAATAATCAAATAATGGCTTTTATTAAAATTGAAGATTTAAGTGCTACTATAGAAGTTATAGTTTTCCCTAAAACTTTAGATAGAGTAAGAAATTTAATTGCTGCTGATGCCTTTGTTATTATTAAGGGAAGAGTGAGTATGAAAGAAGATGAAGCTGTGAAGATTATCTGTGAAACTATGGAACCTCTAGAAAAAGTAGATTCATCTAAAGTTTATGTGAGAGTTGATAATTTAGATATGGCCAGAGCCACTAAGCCAAAGCTTATGGAAATTTGTAATGAATATGCAGGAAATACACCTTTGTATGTATTTACAGCAAATGATAGAAAAAATTATAGAATGCCAAGAAATATGTGGGTAAATTTATCTAGTGATATATTTTTAGAATTAGAAAAAGTATTTGGTGAAGGTAATGTTAAAATAGTAGAATAAAAATGACCTGGCTTAGTTAAAGTCAGGTTATTTTTTATTTATAAAAAATAACAAAAATTACAAAAGGTTTTTGTAAACAAATACAGTAGAAAATAGTAAAAAATATAAAAAATAATTTTTAAGTAATTATTTTAGTTTTAATTATTTAAAATAACTTTGTTAATTATATTAATAAAGTCTTGTTTTTCAAGGCTTTCAAAATAAAAAAGCAATTTTAAAAACATTATATATTTTAATTTATTATAGGACACAATATAAAATGAACATATAAAAATCTACAATATAGTTGCTAAATTTAGTTGCAATGAAAGCACTTTAACAGTAAAATAAAAAATGGTAGGAAAAAGTTTAAAGATTCAGAAATTTTAAAGATTTCAGAGGATGTGGGACATGCAGAGTCCATAGTGGTATCAAGGAGGAATGATTATGATAAAAAAAATAGCTGTTTTAACTAGTGGAGGAGATGCTCCGGGGATGAATGCTGCTATTAGAGCTGTAGTTAGAACTGCATTACATCATAACATTGAGGTAATGGGAGTACACAGAGGTTATAGTGGATTGTTAAATGGAGAAATGTTTCCAATGAATAGATCATCTGTTTCAGATATTATTCAAAGAGGTGGAACAATTTTAAGAACAGCAAGATGTGAAGAATTTAAAAAAGAAGAGGTTAGAAAAGAAGCAGTAAAAATACTTCAAGATAATGGAGTAGATGCACTAGTGGTTATTGGTGGAGATGGTTCATTCACAGGAGCTAAATTATTATCAAAATTAGGTGTTAAAACAATAGGTTTACCAGGAACTATTGATAATGATTTAAGCTACACTGATTATACTATTGGATTTGATACAGCTTTAAACACTGTAACAGATGCTGTTGATAAAATAAGAGATACATCAACTTCTCATGAAAGAGTTTCTATAGTGGAAGTTATGGGAAGAAATTGTGGTGATATAGCTCTTTACTCAGGAATTGCATGTGGAGCAGAATATATAATAACTCCAGAAAAGGGATATGATAAAAAAGAATTATGTGATATTATATTAGATGGCAAGAAAAAGGGAAAAATGCATAATTTAATATTACTTGCTGAAGGTGTTGGAGGAGCTAGTGAACTAGCTAAATTTATCGAAAACGAAACAAAAATAGAAACAAGAGCAACGGTATTAGGCCATGTTCAAAGAGGAGGAAGTCCAAGTGCTTTTGATAGAGTTTTAGCTTCAAGAATGGGTTCAAAAGCTATTGAATTATTATTAGAAGGAAAAACTTCAAGAGTAGTTGGTATAAGAAAGAACGAAATTTATGATGTAGATATTGATGAAGCATTAGCACTAGATAGAACTTTTGATAATAAGTTATTTTCAATATCAGCTGAAATAAATAGTTAGTTATGTTATCTAAAATTATATATATAAATTAAGATACTAAACATAAAGGAGTGTTATTTACATGAGAAAGACTAAAATAATTTGTACAATAGGGCCAGCGAGTGAAAAGAGAGAAATATTATCTCAAATCATAGAAGCAGGAATGAATGTTTCTAGACATAACTTCTCTCATGGTGATCATGCAGAACATGCAGAGAGAATAAACTTAGTAAAAGAATTGGCTAAAGAACATAATAAAGAAATAGCTGTTATGTTAGATACTAAGGGACCAGAAATAAGAACTGGTAAATTTGAGCCTAAAAAAGTTGAGTTACAAGCTGGAGCTAAGTTTACAGTTCACGCAGGTGGAGATGTAATTGGAAATACTGAGGAATGTTCAGTAACTTATGCTGGTTTAGCTAGTGATGTTAAAGTAGGAGATACTATTTTAATAGATGATGGTTTAGTGGGTTTAACTGTTGAATCAATTGAAGGAAACAAAATCCACTGTACAGTTCAAAATACTGGATTTGTTGCAACTCATAAAGGAGTTAACGTTCCAGGAGTTTCAATAAAATTACCAGCTTTAACTGAAAAAGATATAGCTGACTTAAAATTTGGTTGTGAAATTGGAGTTAACGCTGTTGCAGCTTCATTTATAAGAAAAGCTTCAGACGTTGAAACAATAAGACAAATATTAAATGAAAATGGTGGAGAAGACATCAAGATAATTTCTAAGATAGAAAACCAAGAAGGTGTTGACAACATAGATGCTATATTAGAAGCATCAGACGGATTAATGGTAGCAAGAGGGGATTTAGGAGTTGAAATTCCATTTGAAAAATTACCAGCTGTTCAAAAAATGATGATAGAAAAATGTAATGCTGCTGGAAAGCCAGTTGTTACAGCTACTCAAATGTTAGATTCTATGATGAGAAACCCAAGACCAACAAGAGCAGAAGTTTCAGACGTTGCTAATGCTATCTATGATGGTACAGATGCAATCATGTTATCTGGAGAATCAGCTAACGGAGATTGGCCAGTAGAATCAGTTCAAACTATGGCTAGAATAGCTGAAGAAACTGAAAAGAAATTAAGCTATGAAACAGCTGTTTCAAGAGCTAAAAACCATACTCCAGCAGTTTCAGGAGTTATTTCAAGAGCTGCATGTAATGCTGCTAATGAATTAAAAGCTGCTGCAATAGTTACTTCAACTAAGAGTGGAGCTACTGCTAGAAGAATTTCTCAATGCAGACCAGACTGTCCAATAGTTGCAGTTACACCTAACGAAAAAGTAGCTAAGGGATTAGCATTTAGCTTTGGAGTATATTCAATGGTTACACCTACTGCTTCAAACACAGATGAAGTTGTAGCTAATGCTATAGAAGCTGCTAAGAGCAGTGGATTTGTTACTGCTGGTGAAACAGTAGTAGTTGCTGCTGGGTTAGATACAGTAGGTTCAACTAATCTTTTAAAGGTTACAGAAGTTAAATAGTAAAAATAACACTCTATAAAGAGGTACCATAAGGTACTTCTTTTTTTACAGGAAATAAAAAATAATGAAGAATGAATTAAGAAATTTTTTTATAATTAATTTATTACTTATAATTAATAATTAAATAGAGTATACTATTTAATAAAAATGAATAAAATTATGCAACATAAAAGTTAAATGTCTTAAAAAATGAATTAAATATTGCAAAAAAGTATAAAAAACATAAAATTTAACAAAAAGTTAACAAATTAAATCTAATATATAGGTTATAATGAATAGTATGATTAAAAGATGGCAATCGTTTTAAATCATGGCAACTTATTAACCAATTTGCACCGTAAGGTGCTCTTTTTTTTATTTAAAAATAAAATACTGTATAAAGTTTATTAAAAATGAAAATAACTAATAAATATAATGAAATATTTAGGAGGTATTTTTATGACAACTTTAAATTGCTGTTCAACTAATTGTGTCAATAATAAACATGGTACATGCAAAGCTCATGAAATAAATGTGAATGGACAAGATGCCCATTTTGCCAGTGAGACAGAATGTAATGGATTTAATGATAGTAAGTTTAGAAGTGCATTGAATATGTTTGATAATATGAATATATTAAGCCGTTTGCAAGATTATACAGCAAATACACCAATAACATCAGTTCATTGTACTGCCAATAACTGTTTCTACAATAAGTATGGACAATGTAGTGCAGAACATTTAAGTTTTAAAAATAATGATTTAAAAAAGAAGATAAATTGTGATACATTTATAGAAGCATATTAATATAAAAAGCTGATTTCTTTTCATTAAGAAATCAGCTTTTTATATTAAAGATTATTTATAACATTAATGACATAGTATATAATAGATTTTAAAGCGGAAGAAATATATGATTGACAGGTGATAAATTTGGTAGAAAAAAATAAAGAATATATATTAGATGTAGTAGCTCAAGGATATGAGGGAGAAGGAATCGCCAAGATAGATAATACTTTTCCTGTATTCGTTGAAGGAGCATTAGTAGGGGAAAAAGTAAAGGTTAAAATAGTAAAATCAAAGAAAAGTTTTGCTTATGGAAAGCTTATAGAAATTGTGGAGGAATCAAAAGAAAGATGTACTTCTGAGTGTGGAATATATAAGAAGTGTGGTGGTTGTAAGTTACAACATAGTACATATAAAGAACAATTAAAGTTTAAACATGAAAGAGTAAAAGATTGTATCAGTAAGATAGGTAAGTTAGACGAAAGCTTAGTAAAGTTTCCTTTATGCATGGAACAACCTTGGAGATATAGAAATAAGGTTCAATTGCCTATAGGATTAGTTAATGGAAAACTAAAAATAGGGTTCTTTGCTCCAAGAAGTCATGAAATAATTGATATGGAAAGTTGTTTAATACAAGATGAAATTGCTGATAAAGTAGTTGAATTGACTAGAAGCTGGATTATAAAAAATAATATTAAGCCCTATAATATAGATGGACAATATGATGAAAGCGGTATATTAAGACATATTATGATAAGAAGAGGATTTACTACTAATGAAGTTATGGTTGTAATAGTAACTAATGGTAGAGACCTTCCACATAAAGAAGAATTTATCCACTTAATGGTTAATAATATACATGGAATCAAGAGTATTATTCAAAATATAAATTCTAAGCCAACTAATGTAATATTAGGATTAGAATCTAAAACTCTTTGGGGAAGTGATACTATATGTGATTATATAGGAGAGTTTAAGTACAATATATCACCATTATCATTCTTCCAAGTTAATCCTATCCAAACAGAAGTATTATATGCAAAGACTTTAGAATATGCAGATTTAAGTGGAAATGAAACAGTATTTGATGCTTATTGTGGAACAGGAAGTATTACATTATTTTTATCACAGAAAGCAAAAGAAGTTTATGGAGTAGAAATTATTCCACAAGCAATTGAAAATGCAAAGATAAATGCTGTGGAAAACAATGTGGATAATGCACATTTCTATGTAGGTGAATCAGAAGTAGTTATACCTGATTTAATTAGTAAAGGTATTAAAGCTGATGTAGTTGTAGTGGATCCACCAAGAAAAGGCTGTGATAAAAAGTTATTAGATGCAATAACAAATATAGATGCTAAAAGAATAGTATATGTAAGTTGTGATCCAAGTACATTAGCTAGAGATTTAGCTATTTTGGAGGAAAATGGTTATAAAACAGTGGAAATACAGCCAGTAGATATGTTCCCTCATACAGTACACGTCGAGACAGTTGTTTTGATGTCAAAGGTGAACCATAACAAGTAAATATAGTGTAGAAATCAAAGGACTTTCTCAAAGACTATCGTTAAAATATGTATGAAGTCTTACGGAAAGTCCTTTTTCTGTTATACCAACCTTCAATATATTTAAATATAGCTATATTGGCTTCTTCGAAGGTGCGATATGTATTTCT
>PPYF01267188.1_pt1 | contig 53879 bp, 52 predicted proteins | sample 1559871 | NCBI WGS metagenome assembly PPYF01 (sample SAMN08240021, study PRJNA423297) | Human gut metagenome, whole genome shotgun sequencing project.
TGAGGTGACCCCTCAAAGTTAGACTTTTACGAGACGACTTCGGTCGTCTCGTTTTTCTTTATGCAGTTAAAAGATGGAGTCGGTATTGGACGGGACTCCTCCATCCTAACTTTTCTTTTATTCGTTTCTCATTGTAGTATTTTATAAAACGTTCTATTTCAGATTTTAATTCCTCGTAGCTATAATAAACAATACCATAGTAAATTTCCTGTTTGAGCAGTCCAAAGAAGTTTTCCATTACTGAATTATCCAGACAGTTTCCTTTCCTGGACATACTTTGAAATATTCGTTCCTCTTTTAATCTGTGGGAGTATGCTTTCATTTGGTATGCCCACCCCTGGTCAGAATGAAAAGTTCTTCTGTATGGGCAATCTGCAGTAACCTCAATTGCTTTATCTAAAGCATCCATTACGTTCTTTGCAGAAGGTCTTTGATCTATTCCATAGCTAAGTATTTCGCCATTGCACATATCCATGAATGGATCGAGATAAAGCTTATGTATCGTCATACGGCCTTTTTCGTCAACTTCATAGTACTTGAATTCACTGGTATCTGTAGTGATCTTCTGATGAGGTATATGTGTATTAAAACGTCGATGGATTCTGTTAGGTGCAACCATACCAACCCTGCCTTTATAGGAACTATATTTTCTACTTTTATGAGTGTATGATGTTACCTGTAAGCCAAGTTTTTGAACAATACGTTGAACTTTCTTTTTGTTTATGGAATATCCCTGATTGCGAAGGTCTCCAAGAATTCTACGATATCCATAATTCTTATGTTCTTCACGGATCTCGAGTACTTTTTCCTCAATTTCCTGATCTGGATTTCCTCTGTCAAAACGCTTTTGCCAATACATATATGTTGCTTTTGGCATTCCAGTATATGAGAGAAGGTCTTTTAACTTGAACTGTCTTCGGAGACTGTTGATGATTCTTGCCGTTCTCTCATTTTTGCTTCGTCCTCTAAGCGCAGTCTCCTCAGTTCTTTTAAAAACGCATTCTCTATTCTTAACTTCAGAAGTTCATTTTCCAGTTCTTTTACGTGCTCTGCACTTGTGTCAACAGAAGATTCTTCTAATGGCACTATTTTGGAATTTTCAACTGATTTATCCAATGTTTTCTTTCGACCTTTCTTATGTGGTCTCAACGCATCAGGACCAGCTGCTCGAAAGCGATTCACCCAGTTCGCAATCATACCGGAATTGGTAATACCTTCTTGCAGCGCCAAATCTTGATATGAGATTTCACTTGATAAATATAATTCTACAACAGAAAGCTTTTTTTCGAAAGAATATATATCATTTTTTCGAGAACGCAATAAACCTTCATCTCCCAGAGTTTGATAATTGTGAACCCATTGCTCAATATTGCTTTTAGCAGGGACTCCATACGTTTTAGAAAGATATTTGTACCCGCCTTCTCCGTTTAAATATGACAAAACAACTTTCTTTTTAAATTCAAAAGAATATTTAGCCATAAAAATACCGACCTCCAATCGTTAGATTTTTAGGTCTAACTTTTGGGGGTCGGTACATTCGCATGAACGAATGGTCCTATTTCTTTTAGGGACTTATTTCACAGCCCCTTTCTAACGCATAAAGTTATAGAGAAAATACCATCATAAATGAGGAGAAATGAAAAACAATTAAATATAAAAATGTGCAAAAATGTTGAAAAATAAAGGCTTATCGCCTCAAATCCGTTGGCACGAAAGGAGATAAAAAAATGGTCAAAATATTATTTATATGCCACGGCAACATTTAAAATATGGCGAGAAAGACTAGATTTTGTAGGATTTTCTAGATAGAAACAAATAATTTACACCTTATTTATACCTTTGGAAGACCGAATCGGAATAATTAAAAAAGTTGTCATAATTCAGTTGGTCAAAAAATAATATTACACTCAAAATCAATTAAAAAATCAATCGTAAAAAAATACGATTGATTTTTTGCGCATTTTTGCATATAATATAATCATTATGGTTGGAAAGGGAACGATTACTATGCGTGAAACAAGAATATTAGAATTCAAGGAAACGATTACGAATACTTTTTTGAAAACAGTTAGTGCCTTTTCGAATTACAATGGTGGAACAATTCTTTTTGGGGTTGATGATAATGGAAATGTGAAAGGATTGCCAGATGTAAAACAGGCCTGTCTGGATATCGAAAATAAAATCAATGACAGTATATTACCTCAACCAAACTATACACTTGAAATACAGAACAATGACCAGACGATAAAACTTACTGTAAAAAGTGGTCTTCAAAAACCGTATTTATATAAATCAAAAGCATACAAACGAAATGATACAGCAACGATAGAGGTAGATACATTGGAATTTTCAAGGCTTGTATTAGATGGAAAAAATATTAGCTTCGAAGAATTACCTTGTAAAGATCAGGAGCTATCTTTTGAAATTTTACAGTGTAAACTGAAAGAAAATATTTACATTGAAACTTTCAATCAAGATACTTTAAAGACATTGAACCTGTATGACAATATAAATGGTTATAATAATGCAGCGGGACTTTTGGCAGATAAAAATCATTTTTCAGGAATTGATATTGTTAAGTTCGGTGAGAATATCAGTATTATTCAAAAAAGAGTAACGTTTGAACATATATCGGTTTTAGAAATATATGAAAAAGCACTTGCTGTATTTAGAGATTATTACCAATATGAAGTAATACAGGGAGCTGACAGAAAGATGGTAGAGAAAATACCGGAAGCAGCTTTCAGAGAAGCAATTGCAAATGCTTTGATTCATAGGGTATGGGATATTAATTCACACATCAGAGTTTCTATGTTTGATGATAGAATAGAAGTAGTGTCTCCTGGTGGATTGCCGGCTGGAATAACGGCAGAAGAATATTTATCAGGTAAACTATCTATTTTAAGAAATAGAAATCTTGCAAATGTATTTTACAGACTGGGATTGGTAGAGATATTTGGAACAGGAATTACACGAATCAAACAACTGTATGCAGAGAGTTTGATAAAACCAGAATTTGAAGTGTCAGAAAATGCTATAAAAATTGTATTACCGATATTTGAAACGAATGTCAATTTAACCGAAGACGAAAAAGTGATTTACAAATTTTTAAGTAAGACGATGCTGAAACCAATAAGTGAAATTGCACCATATGTCCCATTTGGCAAATCAAAAACAACACAATTACTGAAAGCTATGGAGAAAAAGGGTGTGATTGCAGTTGAAGGAAAAGGCAGAGGAACAAAATATATCATTAAGTGATTGAGAACATAGAGGGTTCAAATTACACAATCTTTCAATAACACAAGGAGAAAATCATATGATAAAAGTGCTTTTCATCTGCCACGGCAGTGTTTAAGGAACGGGGGAAAAAGCCTTGACCTTATTGGGTTTCTTGGATGGAAACGTAGAATTTACACCTTATTTACACCTTTGGAAGATCGGAATAGTTGAAATAATAATAGATAAAGGCGTGGGAGAAAAATCCTACGCTTTTTGCATATAATCACACAATTTGAACGAAAAAATCCTCATGATCATGAGGGAAAATGAAAGAAATTTGGAATGAGTAATAACACAAGCCGTGTACCTTTTTTGCCCCATTAGATCCATTAAGATATAGTTAGTAAAAATTCGTAGTGGAGGAATGATAAATGTGGAATAATACAAAAGGTGAGCAGGACAATCTTTGTTTGGCACTTATAAATCCAAGGCTATGTAAAAAGTTAAGTATTAAGGTTGCAGTAGAGCAGCATGATACGAAGACAGCAGTACCATATCTGCATGTATTTTTAGATAATACATGGAATCTGAAGAATTGTGCATTTATTCGATTGGATAAACCGGAGTATGTTCCAGAAAAGAATTCTAAAAGTTTGTCAACAAAACAAAAGGAAGAACTAATCTATATATTGACGAGGGAATGTAATGGAAATTGGATTGCATCAATTATTGATAACAGTAATATTAAAGCGGCGACAGGATATGAAACCGCTGTTCAGACATGGATAGATACTTATGAAGGAAATAATAAAATTCAATACGATAAAAAACGGATTTCTTGTTATGCCGGATTATACAAAATTATAGAGTCGAAAATTATGTACAAGAGATGAGATGTTGAATGATATTTTGCTGTTCGTTTTTATGCCCGTTGAAATCTGTGAAATGTAGGCATACAATGATACTATATGAACTGCGCAGAACGGAGAGCAAAAAGTATGAGTGATATACATCCAAAAAAATTGTTGATTTTGTATATTTTAGATATCTTACAGAAATATACGGATGAAGAACATAGGCTGAGCCAGAAAGAAATACAGGATATCTTGAAAAAAGAGTATGAAATGCCGGTTGACCGGAAAGCTATAAAGAGAAATCTCTTAAATCTGATTGAATATGGCAGCAGTATTGAATATAAAGAAGTATCACGGAAAGAAATTTTCAGAAAAAAGAGTGTAGTATCAGACGAAGATAGCTTAGATTTGGAGGATAAAGGAATCTCGGAAGACGATTTGTTATGGACAGATTTTTATTTGAAGCAGAAATTCACGAATGAAGAATTGCGTCTATTAATAGACAGCCTGTTATTTTCAAAGCATATACCCTATAGCCAGGCAAAAAAATTGATTACAAAATTAGAATCATTATCTAATATATATTTTAAATCACGCTCGCAATACATTTATCCGTTGCCGGTTGACCGGACGGACAATAAGCAGGTGTTTTATAATATTAGTATATTGGATGAAGCCATTCGCAAAAAGCAGAAAGTGTTATTTGAATATGCAGAGTATCATACGGATAAGAAGATGCATTTGAAAAAGCGGGAAGATGGAAGTGTACGGGAATATGTTGTTACACCGTATCAAATGGCTGCACAGGAGGGAAAGTATTATCTGATCTGCAACTATGATAAATATGATGATATCTCGAATTACCGTGTAGACAGGATTCGAAACATACAGATTCTTGAGGAAAAAGGTAAGCCATTTGAAACTTTGAAATGGTCCGGACATCAGCCAATGAATCTGAATGAATATATGAAAGAGCATGTGTATATGTATTCCAGTGAAAATGCGTTTGTTAAATTTAGAATCGTAAAAGCAATGATATCCGATGTGATTGATTTATTTGGAAAAGGGGTGAATTTTTCAGAAGAAACGGATACGCATGTATCGGTGAGCGTGCATGTAAATGAACGTGCAGCGGAGCAGTTCGCAAAAAATTATGCGCCGGATGTGGTGATATTGCAGCCGAAGAGATTAAGAGATAAATTAAGGGATGACTTGAAAAAAGCGTGGGAAGCATATGAAGATTAAAAGAAAGGCATAAGAGATGAAGAATCATTTTTCAAAGTCGAAATATTGCAGATTGTGGCAATGTCCGAAGATGTTGTGGATGGATAAATACAAGCCGGAAGAGAAAGCTGAAGATGCCACAGATGATTCCAGAATGGAAGCGGGAACAGAAGTAGGGAAGCTGGCAAGAGAATTATTTGGAAAGCCGGTAGATGTAACAGAGACTGTTAATGGACAATTAAATTTACCTGCAATGACAGACCGAACACAAGTGGAAATAGAACACGAGACATCTGTTATATGTGAAGCATCATTTTCTTATCAGGGGTGCTATTGTGCGGTAGATATTTTGAAAAGAGAAAATGACGGATGGGCAATATATGAAGTAAAAAGTTCGACGGTAAATGAGAAAAATATGAAAGCGGTATATGTGGCAGACGTTGCTTATCAGAAGTACGTACTGGAACATTGCGGAGTGCGGATTACAGGAACATACATAGTTTCCATTAATAACGATTATGTATATGATGGAAAATTGGATTTGGAAAGGCTGTTTCAAATTACGGATGTGTCTGAATTTGTGAGAAATGAGATTGGGGAAGTAGAGAAGAATTTATTACAGGAAGATACATTGTTGGAATCAGAGAATGAGCCGGAGCGGGAACTGGGATTATACTGTAAAGATCCATATGGATGTCCGTATTGGGAATATTGTGCAAAAGAATTACCAACTCCGTCCGTATTTGACTTATATCGGATGCCGTTGAAAAAGAAATTAGAGTATTATCGGGAAGGGAATTCTGATTATAGACAATTAAAAGACTGTGGGAAGATTAAGAATGAAAAGCAATTAAGGCAGATAGAATTTGCGTTAGAAGACAAGGGGACATATGTAAATATTGATGGAATCCGGGAATTTTTAAGTATATTATCTTATCCGTTGTATTTTCTGGATTTTGAGACAATGCAACCAGTGATACCGTTGTTCCCGGGAACAAAGCCATATCAGCAGATACCATTCCAGTATTCATTACATTATATAGAGTATGCAGGTGCACCGTTATTGCATAAAGAATTTTTGGCAGAATCAGGAGAAAATCCATTGCGGGCAATTGCAGAAGCTTTGTGCAGGGATATTCCGATGAATGTGTGTGTAACGGCGTACAATAAGTCGTTTGAATGCAGCAGAATTAAAGAATTGGCGGGAATGTTCCCGAGTTTATCTGAGCATTTATTAAATATCAGAGATAATATCAAAGATTTACTGGATCCATTTCAGGCAGGCCATTATTATAACCGGGCGATGGGAGGTTCATTTTCAATTAAAAGTGTCCTGCCGGCGATATTTCCGGATGATCCGGAATTGAATTATCATAATCTGGAAGGTGTGCACAATGGCTCAGAGGCAATGACGATATTTCCGAGGATAAAAGATATGCCTGCGGAGGAGCAGAAGAAAGCAAGGCATAATTTGTTGAAGTATTGCGAGTTGGATACTTATGCGATGGTGAAAGTGTGGGGAGAACTTGTGAGAGTTGTGGAAGGAGATAAAATATAATGAATTGCACACATGATAATTTAATAAGGTAAAGGTGATATCATATGGATATATGGACATTCAGAAGACTATTAGAAAGTATTTTAAGAATAAAGAGAAATTGACACCATTAAAAGCAGAATTCATTATATGGCCACAAATGCAACTTGTATTGGCATCAGAGGCGTTATTTTCAAACTTAATAGAATTAAATAAGGATTATATTAACACGGGAGAAATATATAGTAAAATTTTAGAGGATTATAACAAGGAATATGAGAATCGGGAAGTAAATGAACCTACTTATAAAAAGAGGATTAACAAAATATTTCGAAAAAGATCGATTAAAGATAAAATTCAATGTTTAGATGAAATCCTAATACTGGCAAAGAATAATAAACAAGATGAATTAATTTTTGAGGAGATTTGAAAATAGCAGAGATGAAAATATCTATTTATTCAAGAAAATCTATTGAAGAATTATTAAGAGGCAATTTTCCACAAAATGCAGCAGTAATCAGTTTCTATGACCCACCGGGAAAATTTCGAGATGAGGAATACAAACCAGTAGACTATTCGACAAAAACAAACTGTGTATTCCAGGTAGCGTTGCACGATATTGATCTTGAAGTATTGCCAAAATACCATCTGACTTACGAAACGTATTTCCAAGAAGCAGATGATCTTGCAGAATTTATCTTTACTGCGAAAAAGGCAGGAAAAGATATTATCTGTCAATGTGAATATGGTGAAAGCAGAAGTTCAGGGTGCGCAGCAGCTATCCATGAATACTTCTATAAAGACGGTATCAAGATATTTGCTGATTATAGATATTATCCGAATCAGATGGTGTACCATAAGGTGTACGATGCACTTGAGAGATATGGAATTGAAAATGATGTGATAAGAGAAAGCGGTGAATAGATTTATATGACGATAGAATTAAAACAAGAGATTTTGGATTTAATCGAATCACCGGAATTGTATGCATATTTAATGAAGTATACAGAACGACTGAAGTTGAGAGACTATGTAGAAATTATTGCTGGAGCACCAGTCAGTCTGAAAAGAAAACAGGGATTGTTACATAAACTTAGAGCAACAACGGATTTAAAGCAGAGGGATATGGAATATATGAAATTATGCTGTGAGTGTATGAATCAGGCAGTAAGATATTTAACGATGGAAAGCCGAACAATTTTTCTTATACAACTGATGGGTTATGACGATGATAATAAAAGTGATATTATGGATGGTCCATATATTATGACATCTCTTGAAGATATGAAAAAGGCAGTGCAGGAATATTATTGGAATGATTTTGATTCTACATGGGAGACTTTATATTGGCGGGTTGAATTATATCTTGACAGCAAGAATGAAATTAAGAAAAACGAATTTTTATCGCCGATGTACACATATATTATGGATAAAGCTGGAGAGATTCAATATTTTATTCATGAAAAGCTATCGTTAAATTATTTGAAAGGACCATTAGGTAGTATGGTAGAGAGACAGTTTTATTCTGTATGTCCCGATTTAAATCTGCCTGTTCCATATCAGCCAGGTGATGTCCTGCTTATAGACTGCAGACCATATGCACCGGGAGCTTTTTATTGTTTACTCAAAGAAGTTGGAGATGATTGCTGTGGAATACAATGTGAATATGTGAATCCAAAAGGAGAGATTGAAACCGGTGCATTGAAACATGGGGATTATTTCTTTAATCACAGGGAAGTGTATCAATATTTATCACCGCTATATAAGGCAAGGATTGTTTCGAAAGATGAGTTGGATTGGAATGATTATATTAAAGGAAAACGAAAATGTTAGAACGGCCACATAAAGGGGTGTTTTGGTTAATAAATGGAGAAATCTGGGCAGTTCCATTTGACAATCAAAAATATAAATCTGGGATTTCAAAATCAGGGGATTCTTATGTGCACAGAAAAATCTGGAAGGAGATAAAGCCTCGAAAGTGTCGATATCCATATAATTATTATCCTAGAGGGCGAGTTGAAATTACTTCAAAAAATGTATGTATTATATATATGAATCCCAATATAGGTGAAGAATATATGGACGAAATAATGAAGAAATTTGGACTGGTTTCCGTATCAAAAATAATTTACGATAATAGCAGTCATTATAGATCTTATCTGGACAATGGATGGAAGGCAGATAAAAAATGAGGATTATTATTGTCAGGAGAAAAATGTATGAAGATATGGCTGGATGATATACGACCGGCTCCGGAAGGATATGTATGGTGTAAAAGTGTGAATATTGCCAAGAGAACCATTGAATCAGCGGAGGAACCGATTGTGTTAATTGACTGTGATCATGATTTGGGAGATTATGCTTATGATGGCGGGGATGGGATTAAATTATTGGATTGGCTGGTGGAAAATGAACGTTTTTATCCAATCAGGCTTCATACGATGAATCCTGTTGGTAGAGAAAATATGTTGCGGATGATTCGGAGATATTGGTAGGAGTAGAGGAAAGAGATATATGACAAAGAAAGAAGTATGTTATAAAAAATTGTAAAGAGCAAGATCCACCCGTGTATTACAGTATTGTCATTTTGACAATTTTGTATTACTTACGAGTAGCAGACCTTGATTGGGATTACGTCCCCATACCCACGTGAAAATATAATTGCTGGCAATTACATTTTAGCAGATATGCAGGCATATCTGGATAAGCGTTACAGACAACAAAATAAGGAAATTTTGATAAGGCATTCACCTGGAATAGGTGAGTGTTTTTTTGCTTTTAAGTATTCAATTAACCGAAAAAATAAAAAAATTTTCCTCAGGGGGCTGTAAAAATGCCTCTCAGCGTTTCGTATTGTATAAGGGTGTTTTTGACAGGAAAAAATAAAAATTTTTTCATCAAGAGGCTGTATTTATGCCCTTCATCTTTTGTATAAGTGTAAGAACATTTTTTAGCCGGCATAAAAATGATTTTTACAATAGTTAGAAACAGAAATGAGGCGAGAAAAGAATGAAATATGAATACATGAAGGAGTCTGAGCAGATGCTTCAGTACTTCCAGTTTCCGAAATTTTTGCTAAAGTTGCGAATTTCTCAAACTGCAAAATTTCTTTATATGGTTTTGTATGACCGGGCGCGGATATCGAGAAAGAATAGCTGGATAGATAAGTATGGAAATGTTTATCTGATTTTTCCGATAGATGAATTGTCTGTTCAAATCGACAAATGCAAATCTTCTGTAAAAACAGCATTGAAGGAATTAGATGATGAGGGATTATTGGTTCGTAGATCCGGTGGATTTTCAAAACCCAATCATTTATATGTAAAAATTCCATCTGATGAGATAGGTTTACAGCCGGTTGACGATAAGGCGGTTGAAAAGATGGTTACAACAGAGTCGGAAAAGCAACCTTCATCTGGTCGTAAAAATGGCTGTACAGGAGTCGGAAATGTGGCACCTAGTAAAGTAACTGAGAAATATAAAAGTAATAAATATCATGAAGTAAATTATTGCTATGGGGAAGGAGAGAGTTTGTGATGAGAGAAGAAGATACCGTATGTGTAGGCAGTGATGGTTTGCAATATTGCAAAGTCTGTGGGGAAGCGAAAGAAGCATTTTTTCCTAAGGGTGACTTTATGGGGATGAAGAAACATTCCAGGCAATGTGCCTGTGACAGAAAAGCGTATGAAGAAGAACAAAAATATTTTAAAGACAAAGAGCACCGGGAATTAGTCAGCAGAAATACGAGCATCTGTTTTGACGAGAGCAGAATGGAAGAGTGGACATTTGAGAATGCAGATATGTCAGATGCGGTAATGCATAAGGCAAAAAAATATGTTGATAACTGGGAGAAAATGAAAAGAAACCATATAGGTTGTTTGTTCTGGGGACCGGTTGGGACTGGGAAAAGTTATGTTGCCGGGTGTATTGCCAATGATCTTCTTAAACGAGAAGTAACGGTAAAGATGACAAATTTCAATACCATTATTGATGATATATTTCCGCTGGCAGACAAAACGGAATATATCAATGCATTGGCTTCGTATCAGCTTTTGATTATTGATGATCTTGGAGTGGAACGAAATTCAGAATATGCATTAGGAATTATTTTCAGTGTCATAGATCGTAGGATCCGTTCAGGACGACCATTGATCATTACGACTAATCTTCCACTGAAAGAAATAAAAAGCGAGACCATGTTGGATAAGAGGACAATCTTGGAACGGTGGCGGTGTACTGTGGAAACAGATTCCTTATTATCCGTCCGAAGTTCGAAGAATTCATCCTTAATTCTTCAGAAATATAGTTCCTTTTATCTGCCGAAAGTAGTTGCTATTATAGGGCATAAGAGCGAACATAGGATGACCCCGAAAACCCTTGAAAACAGCCACTTTTGGCAGAAAGGAAGTGCTTTATGGAAAGACCAGATTTAGTAGAAAAGGATATTTTAAATCCTTCTGAGGCAATTGAATATTTTGTTCTGAGCCGGAGAAAATTTTATGATTTATTGAATAATACGGATGGAGAAGAGTTTCTGGCATACTACGGAGAACGCAAGCTGATTCTTCGTGTAGCCTTTGAAAGGTATCTGCATAACCATCCAGAACTAAGGAGGCGGGTATAATGGCAAAGGCAGGAAGAGGACAGACAAGGCGCGATTCCAAACGCAGGGTATTAAGACCGGGAGAGAGTATAAGGGCAGACGGAAAATATCAATATAAATATCATATTGATGGAAAACTACATTTTGTATACAGTTGGAAACTGGAACCTACGGATAAACTTCCAAAGGGCAAAAAGCCATGCCTTTCCCTTCGTGAGTTGGAAAAACAGGTAAACACAGATTTGGATTTGTTTGTAAATATCGTGGACGGACAGATGACTGTCTGTGAACTGGTAGACCGATATTTGAAAACAAAGACAGGAGTAAGGCAAAGTACGAAACAGGGATATGTTACAGTACAGAGATTGCTTGCGAAGGAAACATTTGGCAAAAAGACGATACGAAGTGTGAAAACTTCCGATGCAAAGCTGTTCCTTATAAAATTGCAACAGGAAGATGGGAAAAGCTACAGTTCCATTCATACCATTCGGGGAGTGCTGCGACCAGCTTTTCAGATGGCGGTGGATGATGACATTCTGGTAAAGAATCCATTCGGATTTCAGCTTGCTGGAGTATTGGTAAATGATGCAGTCACAAGAGAGGCAATCACAAAAGACCAGATGAGAAAGTTCCTTAAGTTTGTGCATGACGATGTGGTGTACTGCAAATACTATGAAGTGGTGTACATACTCTTTCATACGGGAATGAGAATATCAGAATTTTGTGGCTTGACGCTGAAGGACATTGATTTGCAGAACAAAACTGTGAATATCGACCATCAGTTGCAGAGAACATCAGATATGCGGTATATCATAGAAACCACAAAGACGGATGCAGGAACAAGAGTGTTGCCGATTACAGAGGATGTGGCACAAATGTTTCAGGCGATCATTGAGGACAGAAATGCACCGAAAGTGGAGAAGTCCATAGATGGATATAGCGGATTCCTGTTTTACGATGATAATGGAATGCCACTTGTTGCGATGCATTGGCAACATCGATTCAATCATATGGTCGGCAGATACAATGACATTTACCGAGTACAGATGCCAAATATTACACCTTATGTATGCCGATACACCTATTGTTCAAATATGGCAAAATCGGGAATGAATCCAAAGACATTACAATACCTCATGGGGCATTCGGATATATCAGTTACAATGAATGTGTACACGCATATCGGATTCGATGATGCAGAGGAAGAATTGAAACGGATGGAAGAGTTTAGAAAGGCACAGGCGGAGGTTGAGCAGAAGAAGGAAAAACCGATGTCACAGAAAATGTTCAAGGTAGTTTAATATGGAAGAAGGATGACGCTCTGGCTTCGGCTGGGGCGTTATTTTTATGGAAAAGAAGTGAAAATGACGATATAATATATGCGTAGATAATTATTAGGAAGATTATGCTTTAAGGAGAATGATATACATGGATAAAATTATTATACAGACTGTAATTTCAATTATTGCAGCATTTATATCTTTGAGTACTGTTATTGTATCAATATATTATAATCACAAAAATAGTAAACAATATTTAAAGAGTTTAGATCCTTTATTATCGTTTAAATTGTTTGAATTGAAAGATGAATTGTATTTAAGGGTTACTAATACTGGTAGAAGTGCTGCAAAGGATGTATTAATAGAAATAAAAAGAATTGAGAATAATGGTGATAGAAACGAATTAGAGTTAGATGCTCTATTTGGTAAAGAAATTGAGCTATATCCAAATGAATCAACACAAGGGCGAATTGCTTTTTGGGGTGCAACAATTTGTTCAAGTGCTTTTCCTAAAATAAATATTGATATTCGATATAAGAAAGGTGTTACGGGGGAGCAAGTGCATATAGAAAGAACGGTAATTTTTTCACCTTCGTATGACGAGAAAATATATGGAGATTTTAATATAGATTTGAGAGAACTTAATAAAAATATGGATGTTATAGCTAAGGCAAATTTGAGGACTGCAAATTATTTGGATGGATGTCAAGTAGCTCCGTTTGATGAATTAAACATATTGGCACATAAGTCTTTGCATGATGATTTGCAATCTGTGAAACAGGGAGAAAATGTATCAACGGTAATGAAACGTGAGGATGTAATAAAAAATAGATTATAAAGGAGAAGGTATGTACGAGTTATTATCAAAGAGAATTAAGAATGCAGACGGAGAACCGGAAGTGTTTACATATAATAGTTTTCCACAAGCTTTTAGAAATCAGGTTTTTTATATTTTAGAAGATGTTTTAGAGCCATATTCAACATATAATGAAAATTTGTGGGATATTTTCGAGAAAAAATTTTGCAGAGAAAAGGGATTGAAAGGCATGGGATATGGTAAACTGCAAAATGGTTATGGAAAATCCAGTATAGAAAAATATTTTAAAGATTGTGATGATATTGACTTTTTGGATGCAATAGATTATTTCTTTTACTTGATTGATAAAAAGATACGCACTATAAAACCAGAATACCAATATGATTATGATTCAGATGGGGCAATAAATGCTGCGATTGCTGAGTTGAATTATCGATTTAAACAGCATAATTTGGGGTATGAGTTTGCCAATTCACAGATTATTACTATTGATAGTACTTTTTTGCATAAAACAGCTGTGAAACCAGCTTTAAAATTATTGTTTGAAGAAGGCTTCGAAGGTGCTGAAGATGAAATCAGAAATGCTTATGAAAGAAGACGAAAAGGTGATAATAAAAATGCAATATTAGAGGCAGGGAAAGCGTTTGAAAGCACAATGAAAATCATTTGTGATAAACAAGGATATGCATATGATAAAAACAAGGATACTGCGCAGAAACTTATTACAATTTTAGAGAACAATGGCTTTTATCCAAGCTATATGAATGCGCATTTGACAAGTATAAGAACAACTTTGGAAACAGGATTACCTGTTGTAAGAAATAAAGTAGCTGGACATGGACAAGGAAATCAGATTATTACTATACCAGATGAATACACAGATTATGCATTGCATTTGGCTGCGACTAATATTTTGTTTTTGGTACGATTATATAGGAATAAAAAACAAAACCTTTAGTAGTAAGCTTTTTCCTTTTACTACCAACTTTACTACTAACAGGTAGTAACAACTTGCTCAATTCTGCTCTGATTTGCCACAATCTGTAATTTCAGAGCAAACTACACGAACCCCAGAAACCCTTGCAAAACAGGGCATTCTGGGGCAAATTAAGGAGAAATAAAAAGATGGTCAAAATACTATTTATCTGCCACGGCAATATCTGCCGCTCCACCATGGCAGAATACGTTATGAAACATTTAGTTAAACAATCCGGCATAGAGTCCGATTTCTTCATCGATTCCGCCGGTACAAGCAACGAAGAACATGGAAACCCGGTCCACCGCGGCACGCAGAAGAAACTCCGCGAGGAAGGCATCCCGTGCGGCAATCACCGTGCACGCAAGATGCGTAAAGAAGAATATGCCGCATTCGATTACATTATCTGTATGGAGCGATACAATATACAGAATATTATGAGAATTATCGGAAGTGATCCGGAACACAAGGTACAGAGACTTCTGGACTACACGGATCGCCCGGGAGACATTGCAGATCCATGGTATACGGGGAATTTTGATGAGACATTCGATGATGTGATGGAAGGATGCCAGGCATTTCTAGGCTATCTGATGGAGCATCCTCAATAAATCATCAGATGGGTAATCCAAAGAAAAGATGTAACCAAAGGAAAACGAAAAATAAAAAGAGAAGTCATCTGAGTTTAGAAAAGGATTTCACTTTAAAGCACAAGCTTTATGGCAAGGAAAATCCATTTCATATCAGATGACTTCTCTTTTATTTTAGAACTCTTATGATTGCATAAATCAAATTTATACTATTCATAAAATAATCGATTCTAAGAAAGAATGAACAACTCGGTTCCCAGTCTTATTTCTCCCATCTTCCACTTGCCCCACAAGGAAGCACCAGTCCATTGGAAGATACCGGAAGTCCAATCTCCTGTGAATCCACATGTCCACCGTATTTCTTAAGCTCAGTCGCGATCATATAAGTCAGTACTGCCGGGGCAAGTCCTGTCGTATAAGAATTGATCAGGAAGAACAGTGGATCATCGGATAAAATCTTCGTACAGAGTTTTACCAGTGGATGAATTGCGTCTTCAATTTTCCAGATCTCGCCCTTTGGTCCACGACCGTAGGAAGGTGGATCCATGATGATCGCATCGTAATGATTACCGCGGCGGATTTCGCGTTCTACGAACTTGACACAGTCGTCAACCAGCCAGCGGATCGGTGCATCGCCGAGTCCGGATGAAACAGCATTTTCTTTTGCCCATGTGACCATTCCCTTGGAAGCATCAACGTGGGTTACGTGTGCGCCGGCAGCAGCTGCTGCAAGTGTCGCACCACCGGTATAGGCGAATAAATTCAGGACTTTTACCGGGCGTCCGGCATTGCGGATCTTTTCAGAGAACCAGTCCCAGTTGGTTGCCTGTTCCGGGAAAAGTCCGGTATGTTTAAAATTAAACGGCTTTAAGTTAAAAGTAAGATTCTTATAACTGATTTGCCACTGTTCCGGGAGATCGAAGAATTCCCATTCACCGCCGCCCTTTTTGCTGCGGTGATAGTGTGCGTTCGGGTGTTTCCAGCGTCTGTCTGTGCGCGGAGTATCCCAGATTACCTGCGGATCCGGACGAACCAGAATGTACTGCCCCCAGCGTTCCAGCTTTTCTCCGTCTGAGGAGTCTATGACTTCATAATCTTTCCAACCATCTGCTAACCACATATATTACTAAATCCTTTCTGATTTTTTTATTTAACAGGAAATTTCAATAAAATCCACGCTAAATAGAAGGTATACGTGCCTTGACACAATTTTTTTGATAAATTTACGGCTTTCTATAGTTTTGTTTAATACATATTTATAGATATACGTTCTTTCTGTTCTATTTTATTATAGAAGGAAAGATACTGCAAGAAGTGAATGGAAAATATCGCAATAATATATAGAAATGCAAAAATCGCATAGCAATGGAGCAATTCGGATACATTAGTGAACGGGAAAATCTATTTTTTTGTATTCACATCATAATTCACAAAAAGCTATCGCGATAACAATTGGTTTTTGGTAAAAATAACGGGACTATCTGTTTACATAAGGGACGAAGGGTGATAGAATGTATCTATAAGTGAAATGATTCACGTAAAAGAAAGGTGGAAATGAATATTATGGTAACAGTTAATGCAATGGGAGACAACTGCCCGATTCCGGTAATCAAAACAAAAAAAGCAATGCAGGCTCTTACAGGACCGGAGACAATTGAAGTATTAGTAGATAATGAGATTGCTGTACAGAATGTTACAAAACTGGCAAAAGAACAGGGCGGAGAAGTAAGCTCTGAAAAGCTTGGAGAAAAAGAATACAAAGTAACAATCAAGATGCAGGGAGTACCGGCAGCAGATGCAGAAGTTGTATGTACACCGGATCAGAAGGGAGACCTTATCGTAGTGGTATCTTCCGACCGCATGGGAACAGGTAATGATGAACTTGGTAAAGTCCTGATTAAGGGATTTATTTATGCAGTTACACAGCTTGATACACTTCCGAAGAAGATGCTTTTCTACAATGGAGGAGCTACTCTTACAACAGAAGGATCAGATTCCATTGAAGATCTGAAGTCTCTGGAGGCACAGGGAGTAGAGATTCTTACATGTGGTACATGTCTTGACTACTATCACTTAAAAGACAAACTTGTTGTTGGTGGTGTAACCAATATGTACAGTATTGTTGAATCTATGGCTGAAGCAGGAAAGATCATCAGACCATAGTTTGAGAACTATATAACAAAGAAGTTCGTATAACGGACAGAGAATATTTAAGAAAAGTTGAGAAATTAAGTATGAATAAAGATATCAGAGAGACACAGTGTATAAGGACATCATGTTGAGGCGTCAAAGCAGGTCGAAGGACCCTTGTTCAGGCTCTGGACAAGTTGTTAAAAACTGAAGATGGTAACCTCCTGGATAAAAAGAATTTGTTTGTTCGGGCAGATGCACTTTGCTCTCTGGTATTTGATATCGGATGGTAGAAGATAGATGTGGCTGCGCAATTTGATCAAAGGAAATAACGGAATCCGGTGAGGGTGTATTTATACGAATTTGATCGAATAGAAAGAGGGAATAATTATGAATTTAAGGCAGCTGGAAGCATTTATTAAAGTATCCGATTCAAAGAGCTTTTCAAAAGCAGCACAGGAACTGTATCTGACACAGCCAACAGTAAGTGCGCATATACAGACACTTGAAAAAGAACTGAAAGTGAGATTGTTTGTGCGTAATACCAAGACTGTCAAATTATCTGAGGACGGAAAGACACTTTATCAGTATGCACGTCAGATGATCGAACTGGAACAGGAAATCCAGTCAATGTTTTCAAAAGCAGCAGAGCAGAAAGAAAGATGTATTACGATCGCAACCTCTACGATACCGGCGCAGTATATTCTGCCGGATATTCTGGTGAAATTCCGAGAGAGATTTCCGAAAGAACAGTTCAGAATCGTGGAAAGTGACAGCAGTACTGTCATTGAACAGGTAGCATCGCATCTGGTTGATATTGGATTTTCCGGTACAGTAATCGAAAAAGCAAATTGTAAATACATACCGTTTTACCAGGATGATCTGGTTGTTATTATGCCGAATACGAAAGAATATCAGAAAATCATAAAAGAGCAGAAGGATTTAAAATGGCTGGAAGGAGAACCTCTGATTATGCGTGAGGAGGGATCCGGTACCAGAAAAGAAGCAGAGAAGCAATTAAAAAAGATGGGAATCTCTTTGGATGATCTGAATATTGTTGCGACAATTGAGAATCCGGAAGCAATCAAGAGATCTGTCAAAAGTGGTCTTGGCATTACAATTATTTCAAGACTTGCGGCCGCAGATGAGATCCAGGCAGGAGAAGTTTTGGAATTCCCGTTTTCACAGGATGGCAGCGGTCGAAACCTGAATCTTGTATATAATAAGAACTACAAACTTCCGGCAGCGGCTGAACATGTGAGAGAATTGATCATAGAAAAATATGAATTGCAAAAGCAGTCTTTACAATAGAAAGTATGAATGATAGAATTCATCTATGTGCGCATTTTTTGCGGCAGGTAACATGTTAAATGCAAAGTATAAGTTGGGGATAAACAATGAATAAAGAAAAAGTAAGACTGACACAGTATGCAAAAACTTCCGGGTGAGCCGCTAAAGTAGGTCCGGAGACCCTTGCCCAGGTTCTGGGTAAGTTACCGAAATTTGAAGATGAAAATTTGATCGTCGGAATCGAGACATCAGATGATGCTGCGATTTATAAGGTTACAGATGATATTGCGATGATCCAGACCGTGGATTTTTTTACGCCGATCGTGGATGATCCGTATATGTTTGGCCAGATTGCAGCAGCAAACTCGCTCAGTGATGTTTATGCAATGGGAGGAGAGCCGAAGGTAGCACTTAATATCGTAGGATTTCCGAATTGTCTTGATCCACAGATCTTAGGAGATATTCTTGCCGGTGGAGCCGATAAGGTAAAAGAGGCAGGAGCTGTTCTGGTTGGTGGACATACAGTACAGGATGATGAGCCGAAGTACGGACTTTGTGTGTCCGGATTTGTACATCCAAAGAAGATTTTTAAGAATTACGGATGTAAACCGGGGGATGTGCTGATCCTTACCAAACAGGTCGGAACAGGAATTGTTAATACAGCAATCAAAGGAGAAATGGCATCTGCAGCCGCAATCAGGGAAGCTGAGATTGTCATGTCTTCTTTAAATAAAAAAGCAAAAGAAGTTGTGGAGCATTTCCCTGTAAATGCATGTACAGATATTACAGGATTTGGTCTTTTAGGTCACTGCGTTGAAATGGCAGAGGCAAGTAATGTGACATTTGAACTGAATGTTCACGATATTGCATATCTTGATGAAGCAATCAGCTATGCAAAAATGGGCCTTGTTCCGGCGGGGGCTTACAAGAACAAGGGATATTCTTATCAGAAAGTAGATTTCAGAAATGTAGAAGATCATTTTATTGATCTGTTATATGATCCGCAGACATCAGGTGGACTGCTCATCAGCGTGGAAGCGCAGTATGCGGAGGCCGTGATGGAAGCATTCGAGAAGAAGAGACTGGATACCAAGGTATCCCTGATCGGAACCGTAACAGAAAAGAGCGATAAACTGATTCGTCTGCACTAGGAATTCAAAGAGGTAGAGGAGAAAATGAATAAAAATTTATTATTTCGCAGTATTCCGAAAGTAGATATTCTGCTTGAAGAACAGGAGATACAGGATTTGATTGATGCATATGGACGTGAACTTGTGATGGATGTGATCCGTGAAGAGATGGATGCGCTCAGAACATTTATCGGAAAGTGCGAGGAAGAAGAGAAAGCGAAAGCGCAGATCGGGATGCTTACGCAGAATATAAAACGGCATGCCGGAAAGCTGCATGAGCCGAATATGAAAATGGTGATCAACGGAACAGGAACAGTTCTCCACACCAATCTCGGCCGTGCACCGATCAGTAAGGAGCATGTTGAGAGACTGGCAGGAATTGTGAGTGGTTACTCCAATCTGGAATACAATCTGGAAGCAGGAGCACGTGGAGAGAGATACTCTCATTTTGAAAAACTGCTTTGCAAACTGACCGGGGCAGAGGCTGCGATGGCGGTTAACAACAATGCTGCGGCTGTTATGCTGATCTTAAGTTCAATGGCAAAAGGCGGGGAAGTTGTAGTATCCCGCGGAGAGCTGGTTGAGATCGGTGGCAAATTCCGGATTCCGGATGTAATGGAGCAGAGCGGAGCTTCACTTGTGGAAGTCGGAACGACGAATAAGACACATTATTCTGATTATGAAGAAGCGATCACAGAGGAGACAAAAGCACTCCTTAAAGTTCATACAAGCAATTACCGTATTGTTGGATTTACAGAGACGGTTACGATCGATGAACTGATTCCGATTGCGCAGGAACACGATATCCCGATCATCGAAGATCTTGGAAGTGGCGTGCTGATCGACCTGAGTAAATACGGACTGACCTATGAACCGACGGTTCAGGATTCCATCCGCAAGGGAGCGGACGTTGTATGCTTCAGCGGAGACAAGCTGCTCGGTGGTCCGCAGGCTGGAATCATCATCGGTAAGAAAAAATATATTGACCAGATGAAGAAGAATCAGCTGACACGTGCACTGCGAATTGATAAATTTACAGCAGCAGCACTGGAACTGGTATTACAGGAATATTTATCAGAAGAAAAGGCAATCCAGAATCTTCCGGTACTGCGTATGATCACAGAGTCCAAAGCGGATGTGGAAAAGCGTGCAAGATCTCTGAAGCGGATTCTGCAGAATGCACATCTTGCTGCAACGATCGGGATGGAACCGTGTGAATCACAGATCGGTGGAGGCTCTCTTCCACTTGAACGCATTCCGAGTATGGCAGTTACGATTAAGCCGGAGAATATCAGTGTACCGAAGCTGGAAGAAGAGATGCGGCATCTTTCTATGCCAATCATTCCGCGTACAGCCAACGACACGATTTATCTGGATGTGCGGACAATTGAATCCTGCTATTTTAAGAAGATAGCAGAGATGCTGGGAGAATTATTATGAAAAACATTATCGTAGGAACCGCAGGTCACATTGACCATGGGAAAACGACACTGATAAAAGCACTTACCGGACGTAACACGGACCGGTGGGAAGAAGAACAGAGAAGAGGGATCACCATTGACCTCGGGTTTACTTATTTTGATCTGAAAAATGGAGACCGTGTAGGGATCATTGATGTTCCGGGACATGAAAAATTTATCAACAACATGGTTGCTGGAGTTGTCGGAATGGATCTGGTACTTTTGGTTGTGGCAGCGGATGAAGGTATCATGCCGCAGACAAGAGAACACATGGACATTCTGGGACTCCTTGGGATCAAGAAGAGCATTCTGGTGATCAACAAGTGTGATCTGGTCGATGAAGAATGGCTGGAACTCGTTGAGGAAGAAATCCAGGAAGAACTGGAAGGTACTTTTTTGGAAGGTGCACCGGTTGTTAAAGTATCGGCTGCAACCGGGCAGGGGCTTGATGAACTGACGGATACGATCCAGCAACTGATGTCGGATGAGGTGGTTGCAAAGGATACACAGACTATTCCAAGACTTCCGATTGACCGGGCATTTACCCTGTCAGGCTTTGGGACAATTATCACAGGGACACTTATCTCCGGTACGATCACTAGGGAAGACGTTCTGGAAATGTATCCGATCGGAAAAGAGTGCAAGATCCGTAATATTCAGGTACATGGGCAGAATCAGGACAAATGCTATGCCGGACAGAGAGTGGCGATCAATCTGTCAAATGTGAAGAAAAAGGAGATTCGCAGAGGGTGTGTGCTTGCGCCGAAGAACAGTATGAAAAATACAGATCTTCTGGATGTGAAGCTGAAAGTTCTGGAAGACTCCATGCGTATCCTTACAAATCATGAGAGATTGCATTTATATACGGGTACGAGTGAGATCCTCTGCCGTGCTGTTCTGCTGGATAAGGAGCAGATCGGACCGGGAGAAGAGGGACTGGTACAGCTCAGACTGGAAGAAGAGATTGCGGTCAAACGAGGCGACCGTTTTGTAGTACGTTTCTATTCTCCGATGGAGACTATCGGAGGCGGGATCGTGCTGGAACCGAATCCGGTGCGTAAGAAACGTTTTGATGCACAGGCAATCGAAGAACTGAAGAAAAAAGAATCCGGTTCACTTGGCGATGTTATGGAGCTTCAGATCAAAGAACACGGCGACACGATGATCACACTTGCTGAGCTTGCAAAGGTGATGGCACATTCCGTAGATGAACTGAAGGAGTATCTTGAAGAACTGGAAGAATCGGGCACAATCTTTGTATTCCCAATGAAGAAGGATACATATTTGTGGCACAGAGACAGCGAATTTGCAGTACGTCAGAAGATAGAGGAGACATTGCAGAAATATCACAGTGAGCATCCATACCGATATGGAATGAAGAAAGCCGAAATTCACAATACATTCCTGAAAAAGATCAAACCAAACATATTTGATGCGTATATCGAAAGAATGACGGGAGAAAACGTCTATGGAAGAAGGGAAGAATATCTTTCGCTTCCGGGATATGAAGTTCCGAAGGATGCGATGTATCTTCAGACAGAGAAGCTGATCGAAGATACATTTGAAAAAGCAGGATATGATTTTGTGAGATTTTCAGAGATTGATTTTGGAAAAATTCCGCGCCAGACAGCGGAAGATGTGGTTCTCATGATGATTGACGAAGGAAAAGTACTCCGTATCAATGAAGAGATGTTTACGATGAAACACCTGATGGATGAAGCGAAGGAAAAAATTCAGAATCATCTGAAGGGAGAAAATCTGATCACGATCGCACAGGTGAGAGATATGTTCTCAACAAGCAGAAAGAGTGCGAAACCGATTTTAGAATATATGGACAGCATTAAGGTGACAAAGAAGACAGGCGGAGAAAGTGAGAGGGTGGCATACTTATGAATTTAAAGCAGCTGGAGGCATTTGTTAAGGTAACTGAGTCGGGAAGTTTTTCAAAAGCGGCAAAGCTTTTGTTCCTGACGCAGCCAACGGTCAGTGCACATATCTCTTCTCTGGAGAAAGAACTGGACTCACGGCTTTTTGTCAGAAATACAAAGGAAGTAAAATTGTCGGAAGAAGGAAAGCAATTATACCAGTATGCGCGCCAGATGGTGGAACTCGAAAAAGAAATCGAGCAGGTATTTTCCAAGGATGCGCATCGTGAGGAAAAATGTATTACAATTGCGACCTCTACGATTCCGGCACAGTATGTTCTTCCGGCGATTCTGGCGAAATTCAGAGAGACTTATCCGGATGAGCAGTTCCGGATTTCAGAAAATGACAGCTGCGGTGTTGTTGAACAGGTAGCAGGGCATATGGTAGATATTGGATTTACAGGTACGGTACTTGAAAAAAAGCATTGCAGATATATGCCTTTTTATCAGGATGAACTGGTTGTTATCATGCCGAATACCGAGTTTTATCAGGAAATACAGAAGCGCTATAAGACAGCAACATGGATAAAGAATGAACCGGTCATTACGCGGGAAGAAGGATCGGGAACCCGCAAGGAAACAGAAAAAATATTGAGAAAAGCAGGAATTATGCCTGATACCCTCAATATAGTAGCATGCATTGAGAATCCGGAAGCGATAAAAAGGTCAGTAAAGAGTGGGCTTGGAATCACGATCATATCAAGACTTGCAGCAGAAGAGGAGATCCGGACCGGACAGGTTCTGGAATTCCCGTTACAGAAGGATGAAAGCAGTCGTTATCTGAACCTTGTATACAATAAAAACTATCAGCTGCCTGCAGCAGCAGAGCATCTGATCCGGATTGTAAAGGATTTTTATCCGGATGCACATATGGGGAAATGAAAAGAGGATCAATATGATATATTTAGATAATGCAGCAACCACAATGCGCAAACCACAGGAAGTAATTGATGCGATCACCGCAGTAATGTGCTCAATGGGGAATGCAGGAAGAGGCGTCAACGAGGCATCTCTCGGAGCAGCAAGAACCGTATATGACACAAGAGAGAAGCTTGCAGGTTTTTTCGGGGCGGAAGATGCAAGACAGATCGTATTTACCATGAATTCAACGGAGAGTCTGAATATTGCGATTAAGGGGATCTTAAATCCGGGAGACCATGTGATCTCTACGGTTTTGGAACATAACTCTGTTCTCCGACCACTTTATGAGATGGAGAAAAAGGGAGTTGAAGTGACATTCCTTGGATGTGATGAAAAAGGAACTCTGGATTACGCAGATTTTGATAAAGCAATCAAAGAGAATACAAAAGCAATTGTCTGTACCCATGGGTCCAATCTGACGGGAAACAAAGTGGATGTGGAGCGGATCGGGGAAATTGCAAAAAAACACGATCTGTTGTTTGTGGTAGATGCATCACAGACTGCCGGTGTATTTCCGATCGATGTGCAGAAGATGCATATTGATATTCTGTGTTTTACCGGACATAAGGGACTTTTAGGACCGCAGGGGACTGGTGGAATGTATGTGAGAAAAGGCGTTCATGTCCGGCCACTTCTTTCAGGCGGTACCGGTGTGCAGACCTATAGTAAGACACAGCCGGAAGAGATGCCGACAGCACTGGAAGCAGGAACACTTAACGGACACGGAATTGCCGGACTGGATGCTGCGATCGGATATCTGGAAGAAACAGGAATTGATACGATCCGCGCAAAGGAACAGGCATTGATGAAGCGGTTTTATGAAGGGATAAAAGAAATCCCGGGAGTCAAAATTTATGGGGATTTCAGCAGCATGGACCGCTGTGCGGTAGTGAGCCTGAATATCAGAGATTATGACTCGGGAGAAGTCAGCGATGCACTTCTGACAGATTATGGGATTTCTACCCGTTCAGGAGGACACTGTGCACCACTGATGCATGAGGCACTTGGAACCGTAGAGCAGGGGGCTGTCAGATTCAGTTTTTCCCACTATAACACAGAGGAAGAAGTGGATACGGCAATCCGGGCAATCTGCGAGCTTGCAGAAGAAGAGTAAAATTTTATAAGATCAGAGATTGATAGAAGACCGATATAATATTGATAGTATCAATATATATATCGGTCTATTTTAATTATGAATTGGACAAGAAGTTGTGCAAAAGATATAATTATAGGGTAACAAAAAAGTCTTTAATAGTCAAAATGACGAATGAGAGAAAGACGAAGGAGGAAGAAAAATGAATTTATCAGATTCAAAGAAGAAGCTTGCACTTGCGGGGGTTCTGTGTGGGCTTGTAGCTGCATGTCTGGCTTACTTTGGTAATCCGGCAAACATGGCATTCTGTATTGCCTGCTTTATCCGTGATACGGCAGGAGCTCTGGGATTTCACCAGGCCGAAGTTGTGCAGTATGCAAGACCGGAGATCATCGGTCTTGTGATCGGAGCATTTATTATTTCAGTGGCAACAAAAGAATACCGTTCAACAGCAGGATCTTCACCGATGATCCGCTTTATCCTTGGTATGGTAATTATGATCGGTTCCCTGATTTTCCTTGGCTGCCCGCTCCGTATGGTGCTCCGTATGTCAGCAGGTGACCTGAATGCATGGGTAGCACTGATCGGTTTTGTACTTGGAGTTGGAACCGGAGCATTTGCACTCAAAAATGGTTTCAGCCTTGGACGTGCGCATGAGACAAACAAAGAAAGTGGAGCAGTGCTTCCGGTACTGATGCTTGGTATTCTGATTCTTGCAACCTGCTCAACACTTCTCAAAGCAAGTGAAGCAGGTCCTGGAAGCTTTCATGCACCAATTATCATGTCACTGATCGGCGGACTTATTTTCGGAGCACTTGCTCAGAAATCAAGAATGTGCTTCGCCGGCGGAATCCGTGATGCGATCTTAATGAAGAACTTTGATCTTCTTACAATTATTGCAGGTCTTTTTGTAGTAATGCTGATCTTCAATCTGGCAACAGGAAGATTTGTACTTGGATTTAACACTCCTGGAATCATTGCACATTCCAACCATCTGTGGAATATCCTTGGCATGTATGCAGTAGGATTCGCGGCAGTTCTTGCCGGCGGATGCCCGCTTCGCCAGCTGATCCTTGCAGGACAGGGTTCCTCTGATTCAGCAGTTACTGTACTTGGCATGTTCTTTGCAGCAGCACTTTGCCATAACTTCGGACTTGCATCAAGCGGAACAGCTATGAATGCAGAGACAGGCGAACTCGTTGCAGGAGCCGTAACGCCGAATGGAAAAGTTGCTTGCATTATCTGTATTATCGCATGCTTTATCATTGCATTTACAAACAAAAGAGAGCAGGCAAAATAGTCAGAAACCGCAAGATATAGATGGATAATCCATAAGAAATATGATATGCTAGGAAGGCAGGTAAAAAATATGAAAGAAGTAGATGCAAGAGGACTTTCGTGTCCGGAACCGCTGATGCTTACCGCAGAGGCACTGAAGAATGCAAACGGACCGATCAAGGTTCTTGTGAGCGAACCTCACCAGAAGACTAATATCGAGAAGTTTGCGAAGGACAAAGGAAAGAAGGCAACTTCTACCGAGAAGGGCTCTGAATTTGAAATTGTGATTGAATAATGAGAAAAAAAGAGTTAAAGCTGGTTATCACATTCCATACAACAGCGGATGCGATGGCGATGGAAAAAGAATGTAAAAAAGTTGGTGCACAGGGACGTATGATTCCGGTGCCGAGAAGTATTTCAGCAGGATGCGGGCTTTCCTGGTGCGCACCACTGGAATGCAGGGAAGAACTGAAAAATGTCATGCAGGGAATCGGTCTTGAAGAAGAAGAGATCCACGAGTGTATGGTATAAGAAGAGGTAAAACGAGGAAACCGCAAGATGAGGAATCATTTTTGCGGTTTCCTTTTTTGTTTTATTTAACAGGAAATTCTGAAAACATATTTCTAAAATCATTTACTGAGAATATTCGTGGAACAAGAAAAATAATTCTTTACATTTAGACTGATTTTGGATACATTATTAGTATATCCTACTAATTAACTGCGGTATGGTGGAGGGGAAGATGAAAGTATTATCAGAAAAGCGGTTGAGCGATTATATGGCAGAACAGATTGCGGATGAAATTCTGGCGGGCAGGATAGAAGGAGGAAGCCAGTTAAAGCAGGAAGAGCTTGCTGAGGTATTTGGAGCATCCAGAATCCCGATCCGTGAAGCATTTCAGGTTCTGGAGAGTCAGGGGCTGATCGTGAGGCTGGCAACAAAAAGAATTTATACGGTTGAGCTGGATGAAGAGCAGATAGAACTGATTTTTGAGATGATCGGGGAAATCCTCAAAAAAGCGGTTCAGCATGTCCTGAATACGAAAAGTCAAACAGAGGAAAAGGAAGTATTTTCGACGGAAACAAGACCGGACCAGTTGCTTCTTGCACAGATGGAGAATGGATATCTGACGAATCTGCTGAAAAATGCTTCGGAGTGTTATATCCGGTTTGCCACAAAATGTAAAGAGATGGATGGAAAAAAAGAGACAGAAAAGGCAATCTGCGAAAAGATAGCAGGTGCATTAAATGGTGCGGAAAAATATACAAAAACATTTGCAAAAGCGGTCAATAGTGAGATTGACAGATGGGTATTGCTTCTAGCAGAGCAGGTGAAGGAAGAAAGAAGGAAGAATAGATGAATGGTTTAAAACCGATCAAGATGCCGTCAGCGAAGGAAAAAGTTGCTGCGGAGCTTAGAAAAGCAATTTTATCAAGGCAAATGAAAGAGGGAGAGATCCTTTCACTCGACAGTGTGGCATCTCAGCTGAATGTGTCGGCAATGCCGGTAAGAGAAGCATTTCAGATTCTGGCAAGGGACGGGCTGATCCAGCTTCGGAAGAATAAAGGGGCAGTCGTCCTTGGAATCACGGAAACCTATATCCGGGAACATTATCAGCTCCGCGCGATCCTCGAGAGTGCGGCAGCAAAGCTTGCAGCAGAACCGGGAACAGATATTGCGGAAATAGAAGATGTCTATCAGGAATCTTGTGAGGCACTGGAAAACGGGGAATCCCAGAAATACACGGATCTCAACCGTGCATTTCACAATGAAATCTGGAGTGCGGCAGGTAATGGAAAGATGAAAAAAATGATCTCCGAACTCTGGAACGGACTTTCTATGGGAAGTATGGTTTCAGAAGGTGATTATGCGAAGGTATCGATCAAAGAGCATGGAAGGATTCTGAAAGCACTCCAGGAGCATAATGTCGAAGCGGCAGAAAAAGAGATGTATGCGCATATCATGCGAAGCCGCGATGATATGCTGACGTATTACAAGTAGATAAGTGTAAGAAAATAAAAGATATACACAGAACATAAAAAGATTTTGAGAGTATAGATACTTCTTGAAGTCTTTTTTATTTGCAAAAAATTTCATTTCGTGCAATATGACAGAAGAATCTTAGTCAGAATATACAAAATAGAATATGCAGAATTATGCTATCCGCCAAAATGATAAAAAGTAATTGACATTTTGGTGTCAATGAATTATATTAAAATTAAGATTTGGATACAAAATCAGATATCAAGCATCAGATATCAAGTAAAAGACATCCAGAAAAGAAACTAAAAAGAGAAATGAGGAGGTAGCAAAATGAGTCAGGTAACTATCACATTATTGTTCCTGCTGTTTGCGATCGTGATGTTCATGTGGGAAAAAATTCCGTTAGGACTGACATCCATGATTGTCTGTGTGGGACTGGTAGTCACGGGAGTTCTGGACTGGAAGACAGCATTTTCAGGATTCATTGACAGCAACGTCATCCTGTTTGTTGCGATGTTCATTGTAGGTGGCGCACTTTTTGAAACAGGAATGGCAAACAAAATAGGGGGAGTTGTAACACATTTCGCCAAGACAGAGAAGCAGCTGATCGTTGCGATTATGATCATCGTAGGCGTGATGAGCGGTTTCCTTTCCAACACAGGAACAGCCGCAATTCTGATCCCGGTAGTCATCGGTATCGCAGCAAAGTCGGGATATTCAAGATCAAGACTTCTGATGCCGCTTGTATTCGCAGCAGCGATGGGAGGTAACCTTTCTCTGATCGGAGCTCCGGGTAACATGATCGCACAGTCACAGATGGAAAGCATCGGACTGAAATTTGGATTCTTCGATTATGCAAAAGTAGGTGTACCGATCCTGATTGTCGGAATCATTTATTTCGCACTGATCGGATACAAATTTCTTCCGAACAAGACAGATGCAGCTGGAGACAGCATTTATGATGAGGCACAGGATTTCAACAATGTACCAAAGTGGAAACAGACACTTTCCCTGGTTATTCTGATTCTTACACTTCTCGGAATGATCTTTGAAGAACAGATCGGAATCAAGCTTTGTGTAACGGGTTGCGTCGGAGCAATTGCCCTGATCCTTACAGGAGTTATCAGTGAGAAAGATGCACTTCTTTCCATCGATCTGAAGACGATCTTCCTGTTCGGTGGAACACTTTCCCTTGCAGCAGCACTTGATCAGACAGGGGCAGGAGAGTTGATTGCTGATAAAGTAATCGGACTTCTTGGAAAGAACCCGTCACCTTATGTACTTACATTTGTAATTTTCATGCTGTGCTGTGTACTTACCAACTTTATGTCGAATACAGCAACAACAGCACTTATGGCACCAATCGCTGTGTCAATCGCACAGGGAATGGGAGCAGACCCAAGCGCAGTACTTATGGCATGTGTCATCGGAGGATCATGCGCATACGCAACACCGATCGGAATGCCGGCAAACACAATGGTTGTCACAGCCGGAGGATATACATTTAAAGATTATGCAAAAGCAGGTGTGCCGCTGATTCTGGTATCCACCGTAGTAAGTATGATCTTACTTCCGATATTCTACCCATTCTTCCCGTAAGAAGGGATAACAAAGTAATAAAATTAAATGCAATATAAAAAGAGGAGGATTTTAAAATGTCTAGAGAAGAACAGGTAACACAGCTTACAGATTACATGGCAAAGTTCATTGCACACGTTGCCAAAAAACTTCCAGATGATGTCATCGCAAAACTTCAGGAACTCAGAGAGAAAGAGGACAGCCCGCTGTCTAAGGTAATCTACGATACCATGTTCCGTAACCAGGAACTCGCAGTAGCTCTTAACAGACCAAGCTGCCAGGATACAGGTGTCCTTCAGTTCTGGGTAAAATGTGGAACAAAATTCCCACTGATCGATGATCTGGAAGCATTACTGAAAGAAGCAGTAGTAAAGGCTACATTCGAAGCACCGCTTCGTCACAACAGCGTTGAGACATTCGACGAATATAACACAGGAAAGAACGTAGGAAAAGGAACACCGACCGTATTCTGGGATATCGTTCCAAACTCTGACAAATGTGAAATCTACACATACATGGCAGGTGGCGGATGTACACTTCCGGGAAAAGCTATGGTTCTGATGCCAGGTGAAGGATACGAAGGTGTAACAAAATTCGTTCTCGATGTTATGACAAGCTACGGACTGAATGCATGTCCTCCGCTTCTTGTAGGTGTAGGTGTAGCAACTTCTGTAGAAACAGCAGCTCTGCTTTCCAAGAAAGCTCTGATGCGTCCGATCGGCTCTCACAATGATAACGAAAGAGCTGCAAAGATGGAAAACCTTCTGGAAGACGGAATCAACGCAATCGGCCTTGGACCACAGGGAATGGGCGGAAAATACTCAGTAATGGGTGTTAACATCGAAAATACAGCACGTCATCCATCTGCAATCGGTGTGGCCGTAAACGTAGGATGTTGGAGTCACAGAAGAGGACACATTGTATTTGACAAGGACCTTAATTACACAATCACAACACATTCGGGGGTGGAATTATAATGGTAGAAGTAAAAGACGGAAAGAAAATTTTAACAACACCAATTTCAGCAGAGGACTTAAAAGACATTAAAATCGGAGACATCATTTACCTGAACGGAAGTATGACAACATGCCGTGATGTTGCTCATCGCCGTCTGGTAGAAGAAGGAAGAGAACTTCCTGTAGATGTAAGAAACAACGCAATTTTCCATGCAGGACCGATCATCCGTCCATTGGAAAATGACAAATTCGAGATGGTTTCCGTAGGACCGACAACCAGTATGCGTATGGAAAAATTCGAGTATGAATTTGTACAGAAATCTGGTGTACGTGTGATCATCGGAAAAGGTGGAATGAAAGAAAACACCGAACGTGCATGTAAAGAGTTCGGAGCAATCCACTGTGTATTCCCGGCTGGTAATGCCGTAGTAGCAGCAACAGAGGTTGAAGAGATCGTAAGAGCTGAGTGGAGAGATCTCGGAATGCCGGAAACGCTCTGGAACTGCCGCGTAAAAGAGTTTGGACCACTGATCGTATCCATCGATACAGAAGGAAACAACCTCTTTGAAGAAAGAAAAGTAATCTACAATAAGAGAAAAGACGAACAGTATGAGATAATCAGCAAACAGGTTGGATTTATCAAATAGTCATACTGAAAAATATGGAACCCATACTTGCTTAATTAAAATAATAATCAAATATTCTGCCAGATATTTGGTCTCGTTATGAAGAAGTGCTGCAAGCCGATGAGAGTGATCGGTTTTGCAGCATTTTTTCGTAATGCCTTTTTACAATGTTTTTCCCATTTAAAGGGTAGAATATGGTATACTTATAGATAATGGAAAAATTTATGAATTTACAGAAAGGCAAAGCATGCAGTTACGTTTTGAAATTCCGGAGGGTTTCTGGAGTCTGTTTCGTTCTGTGAACAGAGAGACATACATTGAGGCTTTGATGGCGATCAATGAAGAATACCAGTACAGCAATTATTTTCTGACCAGGGAAGTCTGTATTCAGGTGCTTCGGGATCTGTATATGAAGAAACAGATCGAACTTAAACGAGAAGAAGATGAGACTGAGTTTGATATGTTGGAGACTCCGTCGGCAAGGATTCTGAACTGGCTGATCCGAAAAGGATGGCTGAAGAAAATTGAAGATTATAATACATTGGTGACGAATATCGTAATTCCGGATTATGCAGCAATATTTGTGGATGCCTTTGAGCGGCTTTCTACGGAGGACCTGGAGGAGACAGAGATCTATATCCAGAATGTCTATGCGACATTGTTCTCGTTTAAAAATGATCCGAGGGTGAATCTGAATATGCTCCGGACAGCACTTATCAATACCAGACGGCTCAACAAAGCACTGCAGGATATGCTGCATAACATGGATAAATTTTTTGCAAGGCTTCTGGAACAGCAGTTTTACGGGGATCTTCTGAAAGAGCATCTGGACGGATATGTGGAAGAGATTGTCCGGAAAAAATACCATATCCTGAAGACTTCGGATAATTTTTATATCTATAAGACAGATATCAAAGAATGCCTGCGTCAGATGCGGGATGATGAGGAATGGATCGAAAAGATCCGTGAGCGCGCCCGTGCAACCGGAGATACGGGAGAAGATGTGCTGGAACTTCTGGATATGATCGAGAGAGGCTTTGATGATATCGAGCACCGCATTTCCAATATGGATAAGGAGCACAGCAAATATGTGCGTGCGACGGTGACAAGACTGAATTATCTTCTGAGCGGAGAGAGCGACACGAAGGGACTGGTTATTCAGCTCCTGAACCGGATGGCAGAGGATGACTATGAAGAGGTCATTCAAAAGACGGGGGAGAAGATGAATCTGTCTTTGGTCGAAATCCTGTCAGAAAAATCTCTTTATAAGCGAAGAAAAAACCGGAAGGATTTTGTAAGTCAGATGGCACAGGAAGAAGAAGTGGATGATCTGGACAGGGAAGATGTGCTCAGATTGAACCGGATCAAGCGCAGATTCAGCAAAAAGCAGATTGAAGAATTTATCGAAGAGCATATAGAGAAAGATGTGCTGGATACAGAAAAACTTTCCCTTACATCAGAGGAGGATTTTGAAAAGCTGATTCTGGCATATGACTTAAGTACCCGTAAGAACAGCAAATATAAAACGCTGGAAGAGGATGCGGAGACGATTGAAAAGAACGGATACCGTTATCCTGCACTGAAGTTTGTAAGAAGACATTTATAGAAAAAGAAGACAAAATTGGAGAGAATGAATGATAGAATATTTTGAGCAGCTTACGCAGGAAGAACAGGAAGATCTTACAGATGTGATCAGGCTTCTCTATAGACAGACATTTCTTCTGGAGAGGAAGTTTGACAAGCGTGCGGGCAGACTCCAGTATCAGAGAGAGTACCGTATCTGCGAAAAGCACATTGATTTTCTGAAAATGTATTTCCAGATTGCCGGCATTACGTTATGCGAGAATGTACATCTGGGTCTGATCTATATTCAGGATGAGATGGTCTGGGGAGAAAAGCTTCCGCGTCTTGCGACTATTTACATATTATTGCTGAAACTGATCTATGATGAGCAGATGGCATCGGTTTCGTCGAGCAGCCAGATTGTGACAACCTTGGGGGCACTCAACGGAAAAGCAGGAGATTTTCGCGTGCTTCGCAGTATCCCGTCACCGACCGAGATGAAAAGAACTATTGCCATGCTGAAAAAATACCAGCTGATCGAGCCATTGGATGTACTGGAAGAGTTAAATGAAAGTACAAGACTTCTGATCTATCCGTGTATCCATGCAGTATTGCAGGGAGATGCGGTGAGAAAAGTTCTGGAATCATTTGGAAGCAGCCGGGAAGAAGAGGAGGAGACTCTTGGAGACATTGGATAACAGGCAGCCGTTCTGGGCGATTTCAAAAATCTGCCTGAACAACTGGCATTATATAGACAGAAAAATACTGACTTTGAGTGAAGGAATCAATTTTTTCACCGGGCATTCCGGAAGTGGAAAATCAACGGTTATCGATGCAATTCAGATTGTGCTCTATGCTAACACGGACGGACGTGGATTTTTTAATAAAGCGGCAGCAGATGATTCCGACCGTACCTTGATCGAGTATTTGCGCGGAATGGTAAACATCAGTGAAAATAATGAGTCCCAGTATCTGCGAAATAAGAATTTTTCCAGTACGATCGTGATCGAGCTGGAACAGACGAGAACCCATGAGAAACAGTGCGTGGGCGTTGTATTTGATGTGGAGACAGCAACAAATGAGATCAACCGCCTGTTTTTCTGGCACAGAAGCGGTCTGCTTGCGAATGCTTACCGGGGAGAAAAGAGATGTCTTTCTACTGTGGAAATAAGAGAATATCTGCAGCGTACCTTTGGTGAAGAGGCATTCTACTGCGGACCGAGCAATGAGCGTTTCCGCCGTCAGCTTTATGATGTGTATCTGGGCGGATTGGATAAAGAAAAGTTCCCACGTCTTTTTAAGCGGGCAATCCCGTTTCGGATGAATATCAAGCTGGAAGAATTTGTAAAAGAATATATCTGTATGGAACAGGATATCCAGATTGAGGATCTGAAAGAAAGTATCATGCAGTATGGCAGAATGCGCAGCAAGATTGAGTCAACGATGGAAGAGATTGAGGAACTGAAGAAGATCGATGGAATCTATCAGGATTTTGATGATAAGCGAGAAAAAAGCAGGGAATGTGACTACCGTCTTACCCGTCTGGAAATGCTCCGGCTGCAGGCGGACATCCAGGGACTCCATGATAAGATTAAAACCAGAGAAGAAGGTATCAAGGTACAGGAGCATACGAAAGCCGAGCTGATGCGCCAGAGTGGAGAACTGCAAAAGGAGCATGAGGAGCTGTTACTTCGTCTGAATAACAGTGGTTATAAAGCACTGGAAGCAGAACTTGCAGGACTTAACGAGACTCTGGAACATCTGGGAAAAAGCAGGGCGAGTCTCACAAAGACAGCACAGAGACTTGCAGCATGGAAAGAACAGGAGATTACGTCCAACCAGACCATCTGGGATATTGATAAGTTTGAAGCCGGTACGATTTCGGAGGGTGAACTTACAAGGCTGAAAGAAAATATCGCACAGATGCGTGCGGAGATCGAAGAAGAACGTCGGGATACGGACAGTACACTTCGTCAGATCAAGAAAGAAGAACGGGAAGCCAAAGAAGAGCTAAAAGAGCTGAAACAGGGAAGAAAAGCATATCCAAAAGAGCTGGAAGAAGCAAGGCTGGAACTACAGAACCGGTTACAGGAGAATTGTGGAAAATTTGTTTCCGTGCAGATTCTCGCAGATCTTCTGGAAATCCGGGATGAAAGATGGCACAATGCAGTGGAAGGTTATATGGGAAATAATAAACTTCTGCTGATCGTAGAGCCGAAATACGCAAAAGCGGCAATGGATATTTATCAGGAGATGGATAAGAAGAAATTCTTCCGTGCTGCAATTCTGGATACGGAAAAGGTTATGGAAGAAGAGCACATTGTCCGGCAGGGCGCTCTTGCAGAAGAAGTAAAAGCAAAAGAAAAATACGTGCAGTCTTACATCAATTTCTTTCTTGGGAATGTCATGAAATGTGAGAACATTGAGGAACTCAGGGAGTGCAGGATTGGTGTGACACCGGACTGTATGCTGTATCACAGCTATCGTCTGCAGCATATTAATCCGGAAAATTATACGAGACGTGCTTATATCGGAGAGATTAGTCTCCGTCAGAGGATCCGGCAGCTTCAGAAGCACTGTGATGAGCTTCAGGAGAAGAGGCTTCCACTTGCGGCACTTGTGGAAGAGGCAAAGAAACTTCTGGAACTGGAAGCAGTGCCACTTCCGACAGAGGATTATATCAGCCAGATCCTGGATGCAAAGGCGATAAAGGGAAAAGAAACCCGTAAGAAAGATTTACTTGAAAAGCTGCAGAAACTGCGTGCAGAATCAGTCGATACTCTGGAAGCACAGATGAAAGAAGTGCAGGAAAGACGGGATGCAAAGCAGAAAGAGATCACGAAGACAGAGAAAGAAATCTGGAAAAACGGGGAAGAAATCGAAAAATTCAGAAACAGTATTGCAGAGTCGGAATTTGCACTTTCTGGAATCCAGAAAGAATTTCAGGAAAACGAAAGGTTTGAGAAGCAGTTTGAAGAGTATCTGGAAGCACAGAAAAGCAGAAACTATATTTATTTAAAAGAGGCAAGTGCAAGGCAGCTGCAGCAGCTTGGAAAGAAAAAAGAAGAGATCTATCAGGAGTTGGTGGCAGCCCGCAGTGCTTATACCAAAAAATATACGCAGCGTAATTTTTCAGTGGTAGAAGAAGATAATAAGGTTTATCAGGAGCTTCTGGAAAGCCTGTCGTGTGATAATCTGGAAACCTACCGGCAGGCAGCGAATGAACAGGCAAAGGCAGCGGTCGAGCACTTCAAGGATGACTTTGTTTTCAAGATCCGCAGTGCGATCCGCGAGACCTATCAGAGAAGAGATGAGCTGAACCGGATCATCAGCCGGCTGGATTTCGGAAAAGATAAGTACCAGTTTGTGATCACGAAGAATAAGGGTGCAGACGGAAAGTACTATAAGATGTTTATGGATGATACCCTGCAGATCAATCCGGCACAGCTTTCAGGTTCTATTGAGAACCAGATGAATCTGTTCACGATGGAGCATGAAGAAAACTACGGTGATATGATGAATGAACTGATCGGCATATTTATCCCACCGGAAAATGCTACCCATGAGGAACTGGAAGAGGCAAAGAAAAATATGGACAAGTACGCGGATTACCGTACTTATCTTTCGTTTGATATGCAGCAGATCGTCCAGGGTGAGGAAGATATGAAAATCGGTCTTGGCAAGATGATCCGCAAGAATTCCGGAGGAGAAGGACAAAATCCTCTTTATGTTGCACTTCTTGCAAGCTTTGCACAGATTTACAGGATCAATCTTTCCCCGAAAATCCACAGGAATCCGACACTCAGACTGGTCGTTCTGGATGAGGCATTTTCAAAAATGGATGCCGAGAAGGTGGCAAGCTGTATTGCGCTGATCCGTGGACTTGGTTTCCAGGCGATCATCAGTGCCACAAATGATAAGATCCAGAATTATCTGGAAAATGTTGATAAAACCTTTGTATATGCCAACCCGAATAAACGGCATATATCAATTCAGGAATTTGAAAAAACCGAGTTCGCACAGCTTGCGGATGAGGAAGAACAGGGGTGATAGAAAATGTATCTGGTAGACAGGATTATAGAAAGATGTGAGAACAGCAGCCGAGACTGGCGGGAAGGAGTGACTGGAGGGAGGACTCTTCGGATCACACAGGAGGATTATGATGCCTGTGGGAAAGAAGAGCTGATCGAAGAGGTGCAGCGTCTGGAAAGAGCAGGACTTCTGACTGTGAAAAAATGGGTTGTCCCAGACAGTGATGTAGAGCTTGTAGCATATCAGGTAGAGCATCTTCCGGATTTTTACCGTCTTGCAGACAGCGAAAGTGGAGAAGAATACTGGCCGAAGCAGGCGAAGGTAAATTATTATATACGTATGATTGACCAGGAGCTTTCGGAAGGCTTTCAGAAAGAATGGATCGAGAATTATCTGGAAAAGCTGAAAGAGCGGATCGCAGAAGGTGATCTGCCGAAAAATATAGAGAAGCTGGAAAAATATCTGGACTGTTACCGGGGACTGGACTCTCTGGAAGAACCGATGATGAAGCGGATTTTCAGTAAACGCTATCTGAAGGACAGCAAGATCTTCGAGCGGGAGATGGAACGAAATGTGGTGACGGCTGCAAGGAGATATTGCCCGGAGATTACGGCAGATATGGATATCCAGACGGTTCTGGAGCAGCTGCTGATCGAAGAAAATTCCCAGGAACTGGCAGTTAAAGGACCGCTTAAACTGAAGATCTGGAAAGGATCAGAAGCAAAAAGAGTGGATCTTTCCGATTTTACATATGGAGTTGTGCTGAACAGCCAGACAGTCAAGCATGCAATGGTTGAGGTAGAGCAGCCGGCACTGAAAAAAATCGTGACGATCGAGAATAAGACGAATTACCTTGCGATGGAATATGATCCGGAGATCCTTTATATCTACAGTCATGGATATTTTTCACCACTTGAAAGAGAATTTCTGAAGAAGCTGCAGAGAGTGATTGAAGGGAAAGACGTGGAAGTATTCCACAGCGGAGATATGGATTACGGTGGAATCCGGATTTTTGAATATATCCAGAAGCATATTTTCCCGGGAATAAAGCCATTGCAGATGGATGTGGAGACCTACGAGAAATACGAAGAATATGCGAAAACAATCTCGAAAGAGACGATGGAAAAGCTGGAAAAGGTAAATGTTCCACTTTTGGAGGAGTTAAAAGAAAAGCTTCTTGAAACAGGAAAGGGAATCGAACAGGAAAGCTTCCTGATTGAAGAATAGAGTACAGTGCATAAGGAAAAAATGCGGCAGTGAAAAGAAAAAGACCAGAATGCCCTGGTAGTGGGGCGGGTTCTGGTCTTTTTGTGTATACGATGAGCCAAGTGCAGATTTGTGCTTGCACAAGGATCTGCATTTGACGAATGTACATCATCGAGCTGTTAAGCGAGATGATGTACAAAGTATAAGAATCGAGTAGGAGTCAGCCTACTCGATTGTAGTGCGATGATCCATGTGCAGAAGGGTGTCTATACTGTCAATGAAAAAATGACAGAATTAAAAACCTTCTACAAACTGGTCAAGTACATGTGGGAGAAGCTTGTCACTGTATGCGGTGAGAGAATACTTGCCTTTGCATAATGCCCAGTCATAAAGAACAGCACGTTCGTACATTGCATAAATCTTCAGAAGTTCATCGGTAGTACTGGTGCCGTTGAATTCTCCATTTTTCAGTGCAGTGCTGATTGTCTCAGTGAGCCACACGAAATAGTAACGATCGTTTTCAAGAAGGGAGCGCTTATCTTTTGTGATCAGTTGGGACGAGTAGAGGGAGGCTAAAAGCCCGACATCGACACTGGTCTCAATCATATGAAATAGTTCATGGTTAAAAAATAACAGCTTGTCATAAGCAGAAAGATCCGGATCTACGATTCCTGCAAGCTCTTCATACTTTTCGTCAAACAGATAAGAAAGTGTGTTGAGAAGAGCTTCTTTTCCCTTAAAATAGTGGTAAAAGGTTCCTTTTGAGGTCTTAGAAGCCGAAATGATCTCATCAACAGTGGTCTGTTCATAACCATGCTTGTAGAATAGATTCCACGCGGCTTTTATGATACGGCTTTTGGTGGAACTTCTTTTCTTTGGCATGAAAATTCCCCTCCTTTGAAAATAGTAATCTTTTTTTATTATAGCAGAATGGACATGAAATAACAAGAAAGTAATTTGTTTACAAAAAAAGGAGACAAAGCCATATACATAGCTCTGTCTCCTGAAAGATTTTGACTTAACGACCTACTTTGAAGCCATATTTTAACGGATCATCTGGATCGATCACATAAGTAGCTTCCCCTGTCAGATAAGCACTTCCGGTAATCTGCGGAATAACGGCATCATAGTCGGCAACCTTTGTAGTATCTAAGATTACGCCTTTGAACTGAGAGCCGATAAAGCTTTCATATACGAAAGGCTGTCCAACTTTGATTTCACCTTTTTTGTAAAGGGTGGCGAGCTTTGCGCTGGTTCCGGTTCCGCAAGGAGAACGGTCAGCCATATGATCTCCGAAGATAACGACATTACGTTTGTCACATCCAGGAGTATCGGTAGAGCAATAAAGCTCTGCAAGGTCGACAGTTGTGATATCAAGTTCCGGATGCCGGATCTCTACTTCAGCATTGACCTTTTCAATCAGCTTCATACCGAAATCGGTAAGCTGTGGGATTGACTGTGGATCTACGTGCCATCCGAACTGTTCGATATCAACAAGCGCGAAGAAGCTTCCGCCGAAAGAAATATCATAGTGAACTTCTCTGCCATCAACTTCTGTGGTGAGGTTTTCTTTGTAAAGGAAAGCCGGTACATTAGTAAGTGTTACATTAAGTACCTTTCCATTTTTGACTTCTGCTTTGGTACGGATAATTCCTGCAGGAGCATCCAGAACAACTTCTGTATAAGGTTCTACGGCAGGAACAAGTCCTGTTTCGATGATTGCTGTGACCGAACCGATTGTTCCGTGGCCGCACATATTCAGATATTCTCCAGTGTCCATGAAGATCACACCAAAATCAGCTTCTGGGTGGATCGGATCTGTCAGAAGAGCACCAAACATATCATGATGTCCACGTGGCTCAAACATCAGAGCCTGACGATATTTGTCGTAATGCTTTGCAAGAAAGTTCTTACGTTCGATCATTGTATCCCCTTCAAGCTTCGGGAAACCTGATGTAATGATTCTTGTAAATTCCCCAACTGTATGTGTGTCAATCGCATGGAAAGATGCCTCAAATGCGTCAAGATTCAGTTTTGGATTGATTTCCATTTTTAATATTCCTCCTTAGTTGAAAGACCAGACCAGAGTCTAGTATGCAGTTCAGTTTTCTTTAAAAATATTATGTACGAAAACACTTGAAAAGTCAATGGTAATTTGCTATAATGAATAAGCTTGATTGGAATAATCAATATATGGGGGTAGATGGATAACTGGTGTGTCTCCTGGTCTTCAAAACCAGTGTGGGGCGTTAGGAGCGTCCTGGGTGGGTTCGATTCCCACATGCCCTCGCCAAAAAGAGAGGTTTTTGGGCGAAAAGCCTTAAAAAGATAAAGAGAAAAGCTGCTGTATTGTTTTAGGGGAAACAGTACGGTGGCTTTTCTTTTTTGACGTAAATCCTCTTGGCCAGAATACTTATAGATAATGCGGATAAGTAAAATGAGGAAAAATAGACAATCTGTAAAAATCAGACAGAACCGATGAAAAAAATAAATAGATTATATATAAAAAAGATATTGAATTTTCAAGTAAAATCATATAGACTATAGTACAGATCAATCACTAGACTAGATTCTAGTATTGAGTCCAACATGAAAAGTGAAAATCTATAAATGCTATTGAAAAAAATATATCTATTTGTTAAACTATAGTCAAATACGCGTAGGACAAGATAAGATATAGATTTCGACGTAGAGGAGAAAGGAAGAGAAGAGACATGGCAAACTTACAGATTTTGCTGCGTCAGCATGTAGGAGCTCCTTGTGCACCGGTTGTAAAAGCCGGAGACAGAGTAGAAAAAGGGACTCTGATTGCAACACCGACAGGCCTTGGAGCTAATATTTTTTCAAGTGCATATGGTGTGGTAGAAGACGTACTGGAAGACCGTATCATCATCAAGCCGGATGAAGAACAGAAGGATGAATATGTAAAGATTCCGGAAGGCAGCAAGCTTGATATGGTAAAAGCGGCAGGTGTTGTCGGAATGGGTGGCGCCGGCTTCCCGACAGGTGTAAAACTCGGAACAGATCTGCAGGGAGGATATATCCTTGTAAATGCAGCGGAGTGTGAGCCTGGACTTCGTCATAACATTCAGCAGCTGGAAGATGACTGTGCGAAAGTTATCCGCGGAGTAAAACACTGCATGGAGATTTCCAATGCATCAAAAGCTATTTTTGCAATTAAGAAGAAAAATGAAAAAGCAGTAAAGGCACTGCGCGAGGCATTAAAAGATGAAGAGGCGATTACAATCCACTTACTTCCGGATATTTATCCGATGGGAGAAGAACGTGCGGTTGTAAGAGAATGTCTTGGAATCGAACTGAATACAACACAGCTTCCGTCAGCAGCGAATGCAATTGTCTGTAATGTAGAAACTCTTGCAAGAGTTGCGGAAGCAATTGAAGAGAGAAAGCCATGCTTTTCTAAGAACCTTACTGTTATCGGTAAGATCAATGGCGGTAATGAGCCACATGTATTTATGGATGTACCGGTCGGCACAAGCGTTGGGGAAATGATTGAACGTGCCGGCGGTATTGATGGTGTATATGGGGAAATCATCATGGGTGGTCCATTTACCGGACATGCTACTACAGAGGATGCACCGATCACAAAGACAACTGGTGGAATCATTGTTACAATTGATTTCCCAGATCTTCATGGTGCAAGTGTAGGTCTTTTGGTATGTGCCTGCGGTGGTAGCGAAGAACGTATGAGAGATATTTGTCAGAAGATGAATGGTGTAGTGAAATCAGTAGCCAGATGTAAACAGGCAATTGAAAACAAACCGGGAGCTCCGCTTAAATGCGAAAGACCTGGAAACTGTCCTGGACAGGCTAAGAATAATATCCAGTTCAAGAAGGATGGATGCGAGTACATTATTATTGGTAACTGCTCAGACTGTTCAAATACAGTAATGGGATCAGCACCGAAGATGGGACTTAAGGTATTCCACCAGACAGACCATGTAATGCGTACAATCGGACATCCACTTTACAGATATCTGCGTGTTTCAAAACAGGTAGAACAGTTACCGGAAGGTAAATAGATAAGTTGATACCTCACTTCGGTGAGTGTATAAATAGTTAATTGAGTTATTGTTAAATTAACAAGGAGGAAATTATTATGTCAATTACAGCGGAAACCGCAAAAGAACATGCAAAAGATCCTGCAGTATTATGCTGTAGAGCAGAAGGCGGCATTACAATCCAGGCTGCAAACCTTGAAGATCCGGCTATCTTTGATGATCTGGTAGATTCAGGACTTCTGAAACTTGATGGAACACTTACAATCGAACAGGTACTTGGAGCAAAGCTTGTTAAGACCTGCGATTCTCTTACACCACTTACAGCTGATCTTGTCGAAGGCGCAAAAGCACCTGCAGCAGAGGAAGCACCGGCTGAAAAAGCAAAAGAAGAAGTGAAAGAAGAAGCACCAGCAGTTACTGCAAATCCTACAGCAAGTGTACAGAAAGTTGGCGGCGTGTTAAAAATCCACATTGGAGAAGGCAAAGATATCGATATCGAAATGCCGATGGGTTTTAATAACGGTGTTGCAGTAGCGGAAGTACCGGCAGAGGTAGAATTACCGGCAGGCGTGGTTTCAGGCGCAACACCGACAAAAGAGCTGGAACCGAAAGTCGTAAGAAGCGTTACCAGAAAGCATTATAAAATTACAGAAGTAAAGCGTGGACCGGAGACAAAGATCGAAGGAACAACTCTTTACATCCGAGAAGGAATTGAAGAAGAAGCAGTTGCTTCACAGGAACTGGTTCATCAGTTAAAGATTGATATCATTACACCGGATCAGTACCATACTTATTCTAATACAATCATGGACGTACAGCCGATCGCTACAAAAGAGGGCGAAGACGAAATCGGTACAGGTACAACAAGAGTACTTGATGGCGTTATCATGATGGTTACCGGAACAGACGACAATGGTGTTCAGATTGGTGAATTCGGTTCTTCCGAAGGATACCTGGATGAAAATATCATGTGGGGACGTCCGGGAGCTCCTGATAAAGGTGAGATCTTCATCAAGACAGAAGTTATCATCAAAGAAGGAACCAACATGGAAAGACCTGGCCCGCTTGCTGCACATTCTGCAACAGACGTGATCACACAGGAAATCCGTGAAGCTCTGAAGAAAGTAGAAGACGAAAGCCTTGTAGTAGATACAGAGACATTCAATCAGGTAAGAAGACCTGGTAAGAAGAAAGTCGTTATCGTAAAAGAAATCATGGGACAGGGTGCTATGCATGACAACCTGATTCTTCCTATGGAACCAGTCGGAGTACTTGGCGCAAGACCAAACGTTGACCTTGGAAACGTACCGATCATGGCATCTCCACTGGAAGTACTTGACGGATGTATCCATGCACTTACCTGTATCGGACCTGCATCAAAAGAAATGTCAAGACATTACTGGAGAGAACCACTGGTTCTTGAAACTCTCCATGATGAAGAAGTTGACCTTTGCGGTGTTATCTTTGTAGGTAGTCCACAGATCAATACAGAGAAATTCTATGTATCAAAACGTGTTGGTATGATGGTAGAAGCTCTTGATGTTGATGGTGCATTTGTTACAACAGAAGGATTTGGTAACAACCACATCGATTTCGCAAGCCATATCGAACAGATTGGTATGAGAGGAATTCCGGTTGTTGGACTTTCATTCTGCGCAGTACAGGGAGCACTTGTAGTTGGAAACAAATACATGCAGTACATGGTAGATAACAACAAATCTGAATCAGGAATCGAGAACGAAGTTCTTGCCTGCAACACACTTTGCCAGGAAGAAGCAATCCGTGCACTTGCTATGTTGAAAGCTGGAATGGCTGGAGAAGAAGTGAAGAAGGCAGAAAGAAAATGGAATCCGAATGTAAAAGCAAATAACATCGAACTGATTTCAAAGACTATGGACAGAACAATTGAATTGGTTAAGAACGAGCAGTCACTGCCGATGAGCCAGAAGAGAAAAGAAAAATACGATTAAGGTGAATGACTATGAAATATGGCGATAAGATCATCTATATGGAAGGCGTAATCGTAGAGATCCATGATGGATGTGTTGGAATCGATTTGAAGGGACGATTAGGTTATCTGAAAATCCCGATGAGAATGCTGATTACGGATTATCCATTAGTGGTAGGACAGGAAGTTGGATGGAATATGAGTTTTGTCGAACAGCTTGGACCGGACGCCAATGAAAAATATGTTAGTAACCTGCAGACGTATCAGAGACGTCAGGAAGAAATGAAGTCTCATAAGAAGAATGATGAAGTGTAATTATATCAGGAGGAAATAGACATGAGTTTGACCGTTGTTAAAGGACTTCAGTCAGAAATCTTTGTTCCGGTAACTCCGCCGCCAGTATGGGCTCCGGTGAAAAAAGAACTGAAGGATATGACAATTGCCCTCGCCACAGCAGCAGGTGTGCACCACAAGGATCAGAAGAGATTCAACCTTGCCGGTGACTTTACCTGGAGAAAAATAACAGATAAAATGCCGTCAGATGAATTAATGGTATCTCACGGTGGATATGACAACAGTGATGTAAACAAAGACATCAACTGTATGTTCCCGATTGACCGTATCCATGAGCTTGCTAAAGAAGGATTTATCAAAGCATGTGCACCGGTACATGCCGGATTCATGGGTGGTGGCGGAAACCAGGAAAAATTCAAACATGAAACGGGTCCTGCCATTGCAAAGATGTTTGTAGAGGAAGGCGTAGACGCAGTTATCCTCACCGCTGGTTGAGGTACCTGCCACCGCTCTGCAGTTCTGGTGCAGAGAGCGATTGAAGCCGCAGGAATTCCTACAATTATTATTGCTGCGCTTCCGCCGGTTGTTCGTCAGACCGGTACCCCACGTGCGGTTGCTCCGCGTGTTCCTATGGGAGCTAACGCTGGTGAACCACACAACGTTGAGATGCAGACAGGCATCGTAAAAGCAACTCTGGAACAGCTTGTGAAGCTGGATACTCCAGGAAAAGTTGTTCCGCTGCCGTTTGAATATGTAGCGAAAGTATAATCAAATAGTAAAAAGGGGACATCCCCGGCAGGATTGGGGCGAAAGCTCTGATTTGCCGGAGATGTCCTTTTTATTTAACTGGATATTTTGATAAAATTTCCTGTTAGATAAAAGGTGCTATGTGCCTCAAATGTGCCAGGGCGCATTTGGGTTCAATTTAGAATTGAGGATGATTATATGGAGAAAGAAATAGATCTGCGCCGGCTTGTGATCAAAGCTTTCCATATTACTGAGGTGGAAGAAGGCGGAGAAAATAGAGTGACAGCATCTGGAAAGATGACGATCGAGAAGAAAATACTGGATGAAATTTTACCGAAATATCCACAGCTTTCCAAATTAGATGTACAGATTATAAGACCGGGAGAACATGACTGTTATACCAATACGATGATGGATATCATTCCGATATCGACCAAAGTACTTGGAAAGATTGGGGACGGGATTACGCATACGCTCACCGGCGTTTATGTAATCCTTACCGGTGTAGATGAAAACGGAAAACAGGCACACGAATTTGGGTCCAGTGAAGGCAATCTGAAAGAGAAGCTGTATCTGAACCGTGCGGGTACTCCGGGGGATGATGATTATATTGTGTCATTTGATGTTGTTCTGAAACCTGGAATGGGACAGGAAAGAGAAGGTGTACTTGCAGTCCACCATGCCTGTGACGAGTTTATCCAGATTTTCCGGGAACAGATGAAGAAGTTCAGGGGCGATCTCTGCACAGAGAGACATGAGTACCATGATGTGGTTCGCCCAGGGAAAAAACGTGTTTTGATTGTAAAACAGGTTGCCGGACAGGGTGCGATGTACGATACTTCGTTATTTGCAAAAGAGCCTTCGGGAACTGAAAACGGTCGCTCGATCATTGATATGGGAAATATGCCGGTGATCGTTACACCAAATGAATATCGTGACGGAATTATCCGTTCTATGCAGTAGGAGGTGCGATTATGGGAATTGGACCATCGACAAAGGAAACATCACTGCACCATTTCCGGGATCCTCTTCTTGATGTGGTATCATCGGATGAAGATCTGGATCTGATGGGAATCATAATTGTTGGAACGCCGGATGATAATACAGATAAATTGCTTGTTGGAACCCGTGCGGCAGTATGGGCGGAAGCTATGCGGGCAGACGGAGTTATCCTGTCGTCCGATGGATGGGGAAACAGTGACGTAGATTTCGCAAATACGGCTGAACAGATGGAAATCAGAGGAATTCCGGTAACCGGGCTGAAATTCAGTGGTACAGTTGGCCAGTTTGTGGTAGAAAATGATCATCTGGGAGAAATTCTGGATATCAATAAAAGTGAAGAGGGCATTGAGACAGATGTACTTGGAGAAAATAATGTGACGGAGCTGGATGCGAAAAAGGTTACTGCAATGTTGAAGTTGAAAATGCGGAAAAATGAGAAGCGTTAAGGTTTTGAAATTTGAAGAAAACTGTCAAAAGTAAAGCTGGCAGGGAAAGAAGATATAGAAAAGTCCTGTTGAGAATCCGGATTCGATATTTAGATTCTGACAGGACTTTTGCTGTTTAATTTTCTGCGGTATCTTCGATAATATGGTTACGGATGATCGCGCGGATACTTTCGTTAAGATATGGCTTCAATTCTTCAAACGACATCGGATCGTTGTCCAGGATCGTGCTGTATGAAGTAGAACTTGCAAGTTCTATAATCAGAAACAGCATAGTTTCCGGCGCACGAAGTTTGATTGTCGGATGATCCAGAAGGATATTACTAAAATATGCAAGAATTTCACCCTCATCATCCTGCATATTATTGGTGATAGCCTGTCTGAAAATGCCCCAGCTGAGATTCTTAGAGATAAATCTCAGAATCAGTTTATTTTTCTGCATGGCATTTAAAACGTAATCTACAATAAAAATAATCTTATCTTCGAATTCGGGGATGTCGGCTGTCTCCAGAGCTTTGTGTGCTCTCTGGAAAAGTCGGCTGGCTGTCCGTGCGATCAGCCGGTCGCGTATCTCGTATTTGTCTGCAAAATATAAATAGAACGTTCCCTTCGCAACTCCGGCCTTTTTTGCTATATCGCTGATTGATGTTTTCTCAATTCCCTGATTCAGAAATAAATCGTATGCGCTTTGAAAGAGAGCATCCATTTTCTGATGCTTGTTTTCATCTACTTTTCCCATGATTCATTCCTCTTTTCCTTTGAATTATCTTTATTATAAAATCAAAATGACTCAGAGTCAACTTTTTTGTAGAAAAATATTGACTTGCGGTCATTTTTGAGTTATAGTAAGTGCGAGCTAGAAAATGACCAGTAGTCAAAAAGAAGAAAGCATACCGACAGGAAAGTCAGTAGAGGCTTACAGGAGGTTTTTAAACATGAAGAACAGGGAATACAGAGTATTAGTTACACTTGCACTTATGGCATCACTTGTAGTTGGAAATATTGCAGGAACATCTGTAAATGTACAGGCGGCAGATAATAAAGATAAAAGCACAGAGACAAAGAAAACAAGCGAAACAAAAACAAGCAGCAGCGCAACACCTGCAAAAGATGAGACTGTATATGTAAAAGTAGATGACGCAGGAAACCAGAAAGATGTTACGGTATCGGATCAGCTGAAAAATATTTCGAATCTTGGAACAATTGATGATGTATCAGATCTGAAAGATATCAAGAATGTAAAAGGTGATGAAACCTTTTCTGAAAATAACGGTAAACTGGTATGGCAGGGAGATAAGAAAGACATCTGCTATCAGGGAACAACCACAAAGAAGATTCCTGTAGGAATGAAGGTTACTTATGAACTTGACGGAAAAAAAGTCAGCGCAGATGATCTGGAAGGAAAGAGTGGACACTTAAAGATTCATTATGAATATCAGAATACAAGTGCTGACAGTGGGAAATACACACCATTTTTGATGGCAACCGGACTTCTGATGGATGGCGAGAAATTCTCAAATGTAACTGTTGACAATGGGAAAGTAATCTCAGATGGTGACAGAGATATCGTGATCGGAATGGGACTACCACAGTTGAAAGAACAGCTTACATCGGTTAGTAGCAAGGTGGATGATCTGGATATCCCGGATTCCTTTACAGTAGAAGCAGATGTGACAGATTACGAAAAAGTAGAAGCCGTTACAGTTGCAACAAACGAAGTGTTCAATGAAGTAGGTACCGATAAATTTGACAGCCTGGATGAACTGAAGGATTCTATGACAGAGCTTCAGGATGCGGCTAATCGGCTTGTAGATGGTTCCGGACAGCTTAAAGACGGTTTGGATACACTGCTTTCTTCGTCTGGAACACTAGTAAGCGGAATTGATCAGTTGGCAAGCGGTGGAAATACATTGGTTAGTGGAACTGGTAGTCTGCTGAGCGGAGCGAATACACTGGCTGATGGAAGCAAGAGCCTGGCAAGTGGAACAAGCCAGTTGGCAAGTGGAGCTGAGAGTTTGAATGCAGGATCCGCACAGGTAGCAGCAGGAGCAAAGAGTGCAAAAGACGGAGTTGGACAGCTTGAAAGTGGAGCGCAGGCATTAAACGATGGGGTTGCACAGATGCAGAGCCAGGTTGGAGCAGGAGTAAGTTCATTAAATGATGGTGTGGGACAGTTGAGTGATGGAATCAGTCAGGCGAAAGATGGTGCGGTAAGTCTTACGGAAGGTTCAAAACAGGTGGCAACAGGAGCTGGACAGGTAAGAGATGGACTTGCACAGGCACAGGCAGGTGCTGGCTCGTTGAAAGACGGGGCGGATCAGTTACAGGCAGGAGCTTCTGGGTTACAGACAGGCTTGAATACTATTGCGAATTCAGAAAACAGCAATGCTATGATCGCAGGACTTGAGGCTTTGAAACAGGCAGTGCCGGAACAGGCAGGGACAATTGACCAGATTATTGCGGGTATACAGGCACAGCAGACGGCAATTAGTCAGGCGGCAGCAGGAGCAGGAAATCTTGTGACGGGAGCGAACAATCTTGCAATAGGAGCCGGAAACTTATCCGACAGCCTTAGAACACTTGGAGCAGGAGCGACACAGGTGGCAGATGGGGCCGCAAGTGTACAGACAGGAGCTGAAACATTAGCGGGAGGCCTTGGAACTCTTGGAACAGGTGCAAACCAGTTGCAGTCTGGTGTTGGAAGTATGGCAACTCAGCTTGCGGCAGGAACCAAACAGCTTTCAGAAGGAACTGGAGCATTACTTGCAGGAACACAGAGCCTTAATTCAGGACTTGGAACATTAAGCGCAGGAGCAGGACAGGTGAGTGAGGGAAGTGCAGCTCTCAGCACAAATATGAAAACTGCAAATGCGGGAGCACAGTCAGTGGCAAACGGAGCTAGCCAGCTGGCAAGTGGCGCATCCCAGCTCAACAGTGGAGCTGGAACCCTGTCAACAGGTCTGAACACTCTCCAGAGCAGTACAGGCGCGTTGGTATCTGGTGTAGAACAGCTTGATTCTGGAGCAGCTGAACTGAACAGTGGTATGATCCAGTTCAACGAAGAAGGAATTGAAAAACTGGTAAGTGTATTTGATGGAGATGTTGATTCACTTCTGGATAAGGCAAACGAACTTCTGGATGCATCCAAAGAATACAAGAACTTCTCTGGAATCGCAGACGGAATGGACGGAAGCGTAAAATTCATTTTCGTAAGTGATAAATAGTTAATGAATAATGGATAGAAGATGGGAGACAGGTTTTGAATCTGTCTCCTTTTTGCGTTACGAGAGTCAGATATTAGATTTGTTGATTGATTTTTTAGGTTTAGAATTTAAAGTCAAGTGTTTAAGGCTTTTCGCATATTGATTTACTTTTGAACTTTGCAATTCTGAATCAAGTATTTGAGCTTGCTATATTGATTTGTTTTTGAGTTTTACAATTCTAAGTCAAGTATTTAAAATTATTATATTGATTGGTTGTGGTTTTTTCTAATTTTAAATCAAGTTTTCAACCTTATTTTATTGATTTACTTTTAATATTTGCGATTTAAAGTCAAAAATTTCATCCATTTGTATTGATTTGATTTTTGATTTTACAATTCAAGATCAAAATTCGTGTTCCACAATCATCCTTTGGAAACGTAAGATGTGTATAAAAAATATGAATGAAAAAATGCCGGGAAGTCAAAGAAGCTTTCCCGGCATAAATATCTGTATTTATTTAACAAAAAATCTAGTACCGCAACTGTATCCCCTGCTCCTCGATCCAGTCTTCGAGCTCATCCTGAGAATCAGTGGCCCATTCGGAGTTGAAGCCTGCTTTGAATTCGTCTTTCAGATCTTCCTGCACCAGTTCTTTTGAAAATACGGGTTTTTCGTCTGTACGGGGATCTTTCGGGTTATCTATCGGTCTTGAACTACTCATATTTTCATGTCTCCTTTACTTTTGGAAAGAAAAAACATGACCCCTCGAGGTCATGTCTTTTCTTTTTGGTATGTCATTGAGAGGTTTTTCCTCGTTGCATTGCAGTTTGCCTTATATACAAAGCTGGGGAATGCTCCTACAAAGAGGATGTATATATAAATTGGAGTTTTATCATTGCAAGATCATTCTTGGGGGAAACGACCGGCAACAATATAACTGCAATAACAACCAATGTTGTAGCTTAATCAAGTCTTTATTAAAAAGCGGTATCCTTGTGTTGGAAACCGCCCTTGGTTTAGCTCTCTGATTAAGTTGGTTACACTATATCACTTTATCACGGTAGTGTCAACAAGAAAATGGTAAATTTATGAATAAATTATGCACTAAAATTTGTACAAAGCGGTCAAGCGTAAGTCTACTGTAGATTAGCGGTACTGGATCAGTTCCTGGACAGGTTTACGTGCTGGTGCGGTCGGTTGGATGGCTGGATGACCGATCGCAATCAGGGCAGATACATTCAGAGTATCGTCAAGACCAAGTAGTTCTTTTACCTTTACCTCATCGAAAATACCCATGACAACCGAACCGATTCCGCATTCATGAGCAGCGAGCTGGAAGGTCTGCGCAGCGATACCGGCATCAAACATTTCCCATTTATCCTTTTTTGAGGTGGAATAAGCTCCGTCCTTTTCGTAACCGCTTTTCCCCGGAACGGAAGCGAGAACAACCAGTACCGGTGCACCAAGAATGATGCCTGTATTCCATTCAAATCCCATAACAGCTTCTCTGGCAATCCTGTCTTTGAGAGCTGTTTCTTCTATTATAATATATCTTGCTGTCTGCGTATTCTTCCAGGATGGAGCGTAGGCACTTGCTTCTACGATTTTCTCAATCACTTCATGTGAGACAGGCTCCTCTGTAAATTTGCGGATCGTTCTTCTTGTTTTGATTGCATCTAATGTCTGCATAATATGCGTCCTCCTTTTATTCTATATAAGATGATGTGGGGAAAGATCGAAAGACAGGCTGCATTTAGCGAAGAAGCCTATGGATCTGGTACCCCGCTGAATATGAGAATATTATACTGCAAAAAGGGAATAAGAAAAATAGCACAAAAGGAGAAGATTTTTCAAGAAAATTTTGTATGAAAAAAAGTACAAAAAATAAAATAAAATGCTTGCAAAATGCAGAAACATCGGGTATACTAAAAAAGCTGTGACATGATAGCAAAGAAGCGCGAGGTTGCTGCCGAGAAGAATGGCAGGTTTTCCGTGGAGCGAATGTCAAGTTAGGAAACTGGCGACAAGTCACTGTACGAAATCATAACAGCTGCTGAGATGCAGTAACAACGTGTGAGTTTCTCACGACACACACGGGGAAGTGTACAGTCACCGCTTGTCGTACTGAGGTTTAAGTACGAAAAGGAGGCGACTTTTTTTATGGCAAGTCAAGTAATGAGAATCACATTGAAGGCATATGATCATCAGCTTGTAGATGCATCTGCCAAGAAAATTATTGAAACTGTAAAGAAAAATGGAGCAAAGGTTAGCGGACCGGTACCGCTTCCGACAAAGAAGGAAGTTGTAACAATCTTAAGAGCGGTTCACAAATACAAAGATTCCAGAGAACAGTTCGAACAGAGAACTCATAAGAGACTGATCGATATCATTGCACCGACACAGAAGACTGTAGATGCTCTGTCAAGACTGGAAATGCCAGCTGGTGTATACATCGATATCAAAATGAAGAACAAATAAGTTCTAATAAATTAAAACACAGTAGTTCCTAATATTTAGGATGAACACCCATAGGGGCGTTCCGCTGTAAATCACAGGAGGTAAAATAAAATGAAGAAAGCTATCTTAGCTACCAAAGTCGGAATGACTCAAATCTTCAACGAAGATGGAGTACTTACTCCGGTAACTGTTCTTCAGGCTGGACCATGTGTTGTAACACAGATCAAAACCGTTGAAAATGACGGATACAGCGCAGTTCAGGTTGGATTCGTTGACAAGAAAGACAAAATTGTTAACGTTGACAAGAACGGAAAGAAAGAAATCGTGCACAGACACGGTGTTACAAAGGCTGAAAAAGGACACTTTGATAAAGCTGGAGTAACAGGAAAGAGATTTGTAAAAGAATTCAAATTCGAGAACGCTGATGAATATCGGTTAGCTCAGGAAATTAAAGCAGATATCTTTGAAGCTGGCGACAAAGTAGACGCAACAGCAATTTCCAAAGGTAAAGGATTCCAGGGTGCTATCAAGAGACACAACCAGCACAGAGGACCTATGGCTCACGGTTCTAAGTTCCATCGTCATGCTGGTTCCAACGGTGCTGCATCTGACCCGAGTAAAGTATTTAAGGGCAAAAAGATGCCAGGACACATGGGAGCAAAGAAGATTACAATTCAGAACCTTGAAATCGTAAGAGTAGACGTTGAAAACAACCTTCTTCTGGTTAAGGGCGCAGTTCCGGGACCAAAGAAATCTCTTGTAACGATTAAAGAATCTGTAAAATCTATCTAAGATTGGCACTAGGAAAGGAGGAACATACAGATGGCAAACGTATCTGTTTACAATATCGAAGGTAAAGAAGTTGGAACAATCGACTTAAATGATGCTGTATTCGGTGTAGAAGTAAACGAACACCTTGTACACATGGCAGTTGTAAGCCAGCTTGCAAATAAACGTCAGGGAACACAGAAAGCGAAAACTCGTTCAGAAGTTTCCGGCGGCGGAAGAAAACCATGGAGACAGAAAGGTACCGGTCATGCAAGACAGGGATCTACAAGAGCTCCGCAGTGGACAGGCGGTGGAGTAGTATTCGCTCCAACACCGAGAGATTACTCTTTTAAACTTAACAAGAAAGAAAGAAGAGCAGCTCTCAAATCCGCTCTGACATCAAGAGTAGAAGAAAAGAAATTCATCGTTGTTGATGAAATCAACTTTGATGAAATCAAGACAAAGAAATTCCAGGATGTTCTTAATAACCTGTCAGTATCCAAAGCTCTCGTGGTTCTGGAAGACGGAAACAAGAATGCAGAACTTTCAGCTAGAAACATTGCTGATGTTAAAACTGCTAAGACAAACACAATCAATGTGTATGACATCCTGAAATACAATACAGTAATCGCAACTAAGGCTGCTGTACAGGCAATCGAGGAGGTGTACGCATAATGGCAAACATTCAGTATTATGATGTAATCCTTAAACCGGTAGTAAC